>Ga0233438_10000721_pt1 | contig 40193 bp, 72 predicted proteins | sample SI_123_September_FD_182720 | JGI IMG/M metagenome (GOLD analysis project Ga0233438, IMG submission 182720) | Seawater microbial communities from Saanich Inlet, British Columbia, Canada - SI_123_September2016_10_MG | ecosystem: Environmental > Aquatic > Marine > Inlet | place: Canada: British...
CGAAAATCGGGGGGATAAACCAATATCAATATAGATAATACTATAGATGAAATAGATATAGTTATAGTATATGTTATTCTTAAAACTCATAGGTACTCTAATACTATTCTATATCATAATGAATAGATTCTTCAAATGGTTAGATAAGTAGATATACTCAATTACCATACGTATAAATTAAAAAGTATTATACGTACATACATATAGAATATGTATAAGAATATAATCCCAACCCTTATAGTAATAATCTCCCTAATAGGTAATAGTCTATATAGTCAAATAGATTGTAGTCCCCATCATAAGATAAAGAACTACACTATAGAAGAAGGAGTAAAATATAAATTCTCTATAGGGTTATGTCATCATTACAATAGTGGTTCTGTAGACTTAGGTTATAAGAATCATTATGTAAGTCTTATCTCTATGACAAGAAAAATATATAGTAGTATGGTCCCTATGAATGATGAATTCTATATAGGGTATACGTATGATTATACTATAGGGAAAAAAGGAAATCATCACATAGGTTCTACCCTCGCATTTCAGATCCATAATCATGAACCTGTAGTCAGATTCTATATAGATAAAAGAATCTATAAAAGGTTCTTCTTACATGGATCTTCTATACAGGTTTCTAATAGAATTAACCATTTGATAGGTGGTTTTAAGGTAGTAATATAGTCATACAATTATACCCCCTGATAATCATTTCCAGACCCCCTAAGAACGTCATACATACTTTGACCGTTAAGTGTCCATAAGTCATACAATAGTGTCTTAAAACGTACCTATTAGGGTACATTTTTGTCGTAGTAAGTTTTTTAGGTCTCACTACCCCGTAAACGGTACTTTTCTTAGGTACATATATATAGGACCTCGTTTTTCCCACTTTCTACCACTTTCTTACACACCGTAGGGTATTGTGTTGTGTGCGACTCAAAGACACTTTTTCTAAAAATTTATAAATATGATACTGTTATATCGGTCATACGTCCGTGAACCCCGTATAATAGTTAAGTCATTATACTATAATATGTCATACATTATACGTCCAAAGTATAAGGGTTATATCGTTATACTCGGATGAGATGTCATACACCCGTATAATGAAAAAATCATAATACAAATCGGGATACCCCCACGGGTATATAATATTATAAATTGTATGACATTATACCCTGACGGGTGTCATACATTTATAGTCTGTGCCAATTAAAATACGGGAGTAGTCGGGACCATCGAACCTGAAGGTTTGTGCCAATTAGAATTGTACCTGATCAGGACGGTGAAGGGTCGAAATGTTTATAACGGTTTTGTTCCGAGAATAGGACCCGAGTTTATTTGTGGACGAATCTTATAAGGTTTCATAGACAACGCAATTAATGTACCTTTTGTTTCATCGTCTGTTTCAAACTCAAATTCAATCTCTAACTGTGCAACCGAAGAAATCTTTGGGAGTAACGTAAGTTCAATATTAATATCCTTAACGTCATACATACGAGTAAGACCTTTAACAATCATGTGATCTCTCTTAAGTTTTGTCATACACTCTTCCTTAGTGGGGAGGTTGATGTTCTTAATAGAATTATTCACTATAGTATCTATGTCATTGGTTGGGTCTTCAATGTCTATGACTTGAGATCTACCTGAGGTATTCTTTATGAAGTCCCCCGTTCTGCCAATTACTATTGTGGATCCTCCTCCTCTGAGTTCATCTTTTATTATTAGATGATTCAGTGATACGAATTCTTGTCCACTCTGTAGGTGTTCACTTTTAATTTGAGTAAGTGATTCTGTTAATACTGTTTGTAGTATATCCCCGAATTTTGAAGTTAGTGTGTCGAGGTCACGAATGGTTACGTCGATGTCTAATAATAGAATGTCGTTGTATCCATAATAATGTGAGGAATAGGTGTAACCTTCTTTCTCGACATCCGCAATATACTTACTCTCATGTAAATCTAATAGTTTCATATGTATAATAAATATTCGGTTATGCCAAATAAAATCAGAGATGGAACCTGATCTGAGACTCGAACGTTTGCCAATTAAAATCGGGACCGTCGGTGATCAGGAATCTTGACTCTATAAAAAAAGGGTCTACCTTTCGGATGACCCCCTTTTAAAAAAAACAATTACGAAAGAAACAAACGTGTTACGCTGTCGTCTTTTGTTTTAGTAACTGATTTCTGAATTTGATTGCCTTCGCTTTGTTAGTGAAGTACTCATCGTAAGATGTCCCTTTAATAGAAACTCTTACTCTGTATCTGTTTCCAGAACCATTAGTTACTTGGTAAATGTTATTACCGAGGTTTGTGTAGCTGTAGCTACCAGTAGTTGACTTTGCCATATTACTATATTATTTAAATGTTTATTACACTAAAGTATACGTAATATTATTTATAAAGTCAACCCCCCATAAGATGGTCATCCTACATGTGCCATGATGTCAAAGAACTTCTTTTGAAACCATTTTATAACCGATAAAATGTAATGTATTGTTTGCCAATTAAAATTGACCTCCCTTCACGGGATTCAGGTGAAAAGAAAAAATTAGAATAGATTGCTGATTAATAATCCTAATAATATTAGAATCATACTTAACATCCCGTAACCAAATACTCTGTAGTTTCCCTCCATTTGTTCAGGAGACCTTCCTTGGTTACTTCTATACTGTCTAAACTTTTTTTCCTTTTTCATAATTTGTAGTTTTATTATTTAACTTTACTTATTTCCAATTGTCTTTGGAAGAAGTACATTAACTTCTCTTCAGCTCGTTTCATCTGAACTTCATCTTTTACTTCAGATGCTGAATCCCACTTTTCCATCCAATAAGATATCTTAGGGAGGAAACCGTTCTTATATTTTTTCATTGATCCTGTTTTAAGGTTTATAATTAAGTCTTGTACTTGTCCTCCTAATAAATCATTAACTTCATTGGAGGTTATATCGTTCACATCGTAGTACCCTGCGATTTCGGTGAGCTCTATGTCATCACCCTTTATCTCAATACCTTCTTGTAAGGCGGCACCATCTAAATCAAATATTGCATTTCTAACTTCTACTGTACCATAATCTTTAGTTTCTACGGTTCTATTCATTGATCTTATTTCTTAAAAATGTTTCTAAATCTAACTTGTTAACGAAGAGACTCTTGTTTTCTATATAGACGTTCCCTTCGAATCCATCTATATTATGATCTGCTATACCTTCTGCTACTGTCCAATATGGTTTCACCCGAGGATTATAAGAGATCCTTATACAGTCCTGCCGATTAAAATTCGACAGGTCCTGAGATCCTGATGGAAAAGATATCCATGAACATACTGTTTTGTTGGATCCTCCATGAATCTTATTGGCAGTCTTCTGACTGTTATTAAGTTTACCATCTCTGATCGTGTATTGGAATTCAGCGGGGGAGAAGTACTCAAGTATACCTTCCACTTTATTCCTTAGTTGCCAATTCATGTAGTTATTACCCTTGGCCAAATGGAACCTTAACCTATTGTTCTTAGGTAAGGTATCCATAAATCTCCATTCTTTCTCTATATTAATCATAGTATCCCTCCTCTAAAAGTTCTTGTTCTTTTTCTTCTTCACTCTGAAGGAAGGTAACTCTAATCCCGTGAACCATATCGTCCATCTTAGAAACCTCTAACTTGTACATACCATCTCCATAACCTGTTGATGATACAACTCCTGATTCGTAGGTACCCCACTGTTCTTCTCTTAAGGTACGGTCACACATTTTAACATACCATCCCTCACCTGTTTCTTTAGTTGGTCTGAAGGGGTGATCACCAAACGGATCTCCTTTTTCAGTTAACCACGGTAGATCTTTTACTACCTCATCATTACGGTAGGATGTCATACAACAGATACTCATCTGTCCACTGTCAACAGCAACACTACCAATGTCTTCCCATATAGGACTCTTTATGATTTCATGTAATACAGTGAGTGATGCAATTCTATTACCCCAATCACCTTCATCAGATTTTACCACCTGTGTGTCATACATACCAGGTCGCATATTATTGATTTGATTGTTGAACCATCCATCTACGTCACTGTAACATGGATCTGATACAATTACCTTTTCTCCTAACTTAATTTGATTTCCTTTCATGATACTATTATTTTTGATTACTATACAAATATACTAGTATTTTTTAGAATATCACAACAAATACTAGTTTAAGTTTGCCAATTAGAATTGGACCCGGCGGCTGTGATCACCATCCCTTCGGCCAATGATAATAGTGCGGAGTTACACCACCACCTCTATATTGGTCATGCTCTCTACGTTCCTCTATGGAAACTTTTTTGGGGGAATTGATTTTTACGAACCTCCCTTTAGAATCTCTACCGTACTTCATAATCCATTACTTTATAGTTAACTTCTAATAATTGATCTAACATGTATGACATTGTTTCTACATCGATACCATTCATATCGAATTCAACGTCATCACCAATATAGTTTCTACCCGTTATCATACCTTCTTCAGATATGCCAACTACAATCCACTCCTCAGGGCCCTTCTGTGTTTCCACATCTATTTTGAACATTCGGTCGAACTCAACCTCCATACCTTTCAATTCATCTTTGATGTATGTGATTGTTTTCGTTATTAGATTTTCCTTGTACTGTTTTGTTAATGTAATATATGACATAATAGTCAGTTTAAATTAATATTACCTACCGTAGAACTAAACGTTGTTCATTAATTTGGTAAGTTCGTTGCGGTTCTCTGCAATTTGTTTGTCCATCGCAACTTGTATGGACCTCTTGGCCGATTCCATAAATTGGATATCTTTCTCGAGTAAGTTTAAGTCATCTCCATCTTCAGTTATTCTTCCAACGATGACTCTAACATCTTTAGTACTTGTTCCTTTTCTAAAGAACGGTGATCTTGCATATATATAATCCCCTCGTACTATAGACAGTTTGATCTCTTTAATGTTTTCCTTAGCTCTTAGTTGAAGAATAGTTTCCTCAAGTAAGGATACAGTTTCAAACTGTGTCTTCCACTTAGTGACGATATTTTTGTAGGTCCCCGTCATCTTGGACAGTACAGGTGACATTTTAATTGGCCCATCGTTCAAGAATCTCTCAAACTCACTAAGTTGTTTGTTGGTACCAACGATCTCCGTAAAGACCCCATTCACATGTTTTAAATTTCTATTCATTTTTTCATTGTTTTATATTGTTAATATTACTATTCACTGCCAATTACTATTGCTGAGCTCACCCTTCACCTTTTTGAAGTTATGTTGAGCTCGTAGCAAGTTCTTTCTTTAATTCATCTACACATTCCATTATTTCTGATTCCTTAAGGAAAGGGTAATTATCTTTTATTACTTCTACTAAGTCTTCACTTTTGTCTCCGTGTTCAAAATCATCTACAATATATTCTAATCCACTATTAATGAATTCTCTGTCGAACCATTCACCAAACCCTTCAAATTGGTAGATACCTTCTTGGTAACTATAATCCTCTTCGTGGACATTACCAGATTGTATTGTTGCCTTTCCACAGAAGTCTGCACCAGGTTCTTCGTAATACATCTTTACACTAACGTCATACATTGTAGATAGAATTCTCATTCCCTCAATAGGTGGTGACCAAGCTGACTCAGTATTAAGTACCATTGAGTCTTCATCTACCATAATGTCATCATACGATATGTCCCACTTAGTTCCATACCTTTCTACGTTGTGGTTATACCATCCCCCATTTTCCAAGGATTCAGTAGTTTCTTTCTCGTCCACACCAATTAGTGATTCAAAGAAGTTATCTTTTTTCTTGTTACTTGCAGCATCTAACATTGCTGACATTCTTTTGATGACCTTAGGTTCACCAAGTATTTCGATATTGTTGTAACACCAGTTTGGCATAATGATTATAATTTAATAGTTGTACAAAGATATAACATTTATTTTATTTTACCACCAAGAACTATAATAAACATCATAGCCCTTACGTATTGCGGTTAGTGATTCCTCTACAAATTGGAGGTCTTCTTCTACATAATCTTCAGATGAGTCACCCCCGAAAAAAAATCCCTGTGTTTCAGGTAATGACCTACCTTTAATGTCCTTCTCAAGATTTTCTAAATCTTCCCAAGTTAATTGGACATTTACACAATTAAACTCAGGTGACTCACCACCCTTCTCATAATAGAGTTCCTCCATCCATCCTTGGAGATGTGGGTGTTTCCTCCAATAATGGAGTTCCTTCTTATCACACAGTATATCATTCTCTTTAGTTTCCTCGTTATACTGTTCTGTTCTAAAATCTACAGGCTCTTTAATGAATCCTTTCTTTACTCGGTATGCAAATTGGTCTAATCCCATTGTCTTGTTGTTTTTTGATTACTATACAAATATAAGGATTATTTTGTTATACCCGATTACAAATGGATAAATTTATTTGCCAAATAGATTCACGACTGGCCCGGCGCTGTGATAAATCCAGTTTACCTGGCAAAAACACCCGGATGGTCTCCAGGTCAATTCTATTTGGCACGTGCCAATTAAAAACAAGCTGAAGGTGATCGGCGTGCATAATAAATTTAGCATAAAAAAACCCCCACTAATTAAAGTGAGGGTTCTCATACAATTAAACATATCCTAATCATGCATATCTAAAAAAACCACATATAGTTTTGAACCACCTGCTTCGGTATCCAATCCACTAAAATCTAATGAGGTTACACCACATTCGTTTAGAGACCAAGAATAAAATTCATCTTTCAACACATCAAAGGTTTCTCTCTTACTGTGTTTAATACTATTCAATGTCGTACTCTTTTGATATTGTTGTTCACAGTACTTCTTTGCACCGTACCAATCAAACGAGTTCTCAACATTACCACTCGAACATTTATCAAACTGTTTTTTACTATACTCATCATCACTCATCCATTTGGTTACTTGAAGATTGATTTTTTCAAGAGTATCTGTTTCCGTAGGTTTCCAACGACCTTGACCTGTTGAGTATATTTCATTGTCTTCACTAATACATCCACATATAGTTCTCCAATTATTTTCAGTTCCCCAGTCGTATATTTCACTTTCAACTTGACTACACGCCTCTTCGGGATTTTCCGCTCTTGTTACTAAATAATGTAGGTTATGCATATGCTCCGTTTTTATAGTTACACCCTTCTTCACCAAACATTTCTACTTTGAGTTGTTGTCTTTCCTCATTCCAATCACTGAAATTACTATCTTTCCATTGTTTGAAAAAGTTGTCTCTCCACCAACTATCATCACATAGTGCCCTAATTACTTCGTTAGATATATCTACAAAGTTTTCATCACAATAGGTATATAAGTTATCCTTACTATTTTTCTTGGGTACGAACTTACCTTCATCCGCATAATCACCAGTGATGACTATGTTATCACCAGCCCAAGAACCAATAATTGGATTATCACTTCTTAAGTCTCCACCCCCACGATTATTTCCGTCTGCCAATAAGATACCTAAACCTTGCATGATAGACATTCCGTCTGATGTAAATTCCATTAATTTTGCACCACTCCCAAACGAGTAAGGGTTTAGTGTCTGTCCTTTTGTAGTGTTTACTACTTTAAAATACTGTCCCATAATTAAAATATTTATTTGTTATTAAATGATTACACTACAAATATAATAATATAATTGTAATACACCAAACATTATAACGTTTTTTATTTGCCAATTAGATTAAGGGATTAAACTGTGCAGTTACAGTGCACACATTTTACAGTTAAACGGAGAAATATGCATGGATCCTGAACCTTCGCGAATTTTAGTTGGCACGTGCCAAATAGAATCCACAGTGCATGATAACTATAGTCTACATTTTGTGCATTAAAAAACCCTCACCATTTCTGATGAGGGTCTTCGTAGTAATCACTTGTAACATATCATGAAATTACAAGACTACAAATGTAATACAATTATATTACATTATACCTATAAGGTTACGTCGATTGATGCGTTGAAGTTGTTTTGTAATACATCGGGAGAGATGACTCTATTAATGGTGTTTGCAATTTTCTCGTACTCTGCGGGAGTAACACTCAAACCTTTAATGAGAATCTTTCCATCTAATACTCTAAACTTAACTCTAATTTTTTTCTTACTCATTTTTAATAACTGACTGAACATATTCTAATTTGTTTATGGTGTCGACGTGTTGGGAACCCCTAAACCGATTTTGGGACTGAATGATGTTGACTATTACACCACCCGTTGGTGTATACCCCTCGGCAACATGACCATTCACTTTTTCTGTTAGTCCTTGTGGACTTGAACTACTTAATACTTTATATTCCATGATATTGAATTTTATAAATAAAACTTATTCCATTGAGTATGAGCTTCATTCTCATATCTTCTTTCTTTGTCTACATTAACAAGAGTCTCTGTCTTCCTACATGTAGGACAAGCTTCAACTTCTTGTAGTTGTTTATCTTGAGGGTTGTGCCGATTACTTTCCAAGATGGTGATCACCTCCTCCGAAGTTCCTTCCCACATACAATTATAACATTCGTAATTATCCATAATTAAAATGTTATTTTAGTTGATACCTCATTAACAATAGAATAGGACGACTTATTGATAGTCTCTTTTATTCTATTAGTAAATTCTTCTTTCGTTTCTTCCTCGTGAAGTTTGTCAATAGGTAAGGTGATACCTAAGTTGGATACTGCAAATGAAGTCCCACTCGAAGAGTGTCCTCCATATAATGAATACCTAATTGAACCTTCTGTTAACCTACAAACTAATGTTTTAGGGTTTCCGTAAACATCCTTAAGATGCAAATGTGATAATTTCATGATTACTTGTTTTATGATTACATTGTAAAGATACGAAAATTATTGTATAAAACAAATACTTTTATACAAAAAACTAAATAAATTCCCGATTCTGGGTATCCCAGTCGTAATTTTATTTGGCAGAGGGTGCCGATTAAAATGTGAGATGGGAGGTGATCCGTCGGGTGTGGACATAAAAAAACCCCTACTAAAAGTAGAGGTGGTTTGTTTAAAGTTGTACTTCAACTTCATGTTCTTCCCATTGGTCATCTCCCCAATCTTCTCCGACCATTGTACAATATTGATAATTTACTTTGTACATAATAGGTTTTACACTATCATCAAAAGAAACATATCCCTTTGTACGTTCTCCCTCAGAAATTTTCCCCTCATTAATAAGGTCTTCTACAATCTTCTCTCCCTCTTTTTCGGTGATGTTTTCTCGGTCTTCGATGAACTCAACTTCACTAAGACAATAACTAAATTCAAATGATTTTTTCATAATATGTTTTTTATATGATTACTATACAACAAATATATAACAATTAATTGGTTATACCAAATAAACTTTAGCCAATTAAAATACGGATACGTCTTCAGGATCACCAACACAGTTCATCCTGATCTGAACCGTGGCCCGGGTAACATTCTATTTGGCATTGTAATACACCTGCCAACTAAAATCGGGGCGACAAGGTTGTCGACTTCACCTCCACGTATAAAAAAACCCCCACTAACTAAAGTGAGGGTATTTGTTAATTTACCAAATTAACAACCAAACAAAACACAAATTATACTTCTACCATATTACTAAAATCTCTATGTACGTCTATGGGAACTTCGTACGTTTTACTATCCTTTTTCCATATCTCAACTTCCCCACAATATTTTTCTTCCACAAATTCTAAACCTAATGGATTACTTTCTATATGCATCTTATGTATTACACTTCTAAAGTTATCCACCTTTTCATTGAATTTCCTACCGGCAAAGTCTGAATATTTAAATTCAATTTTGTATTTCTTCTCGAACTTTTGTACACAACGTGCACTATAGTTACTTGAATATATCTGAGTGAATACTTCCACCATTTCGTCAGTCCATTCCATAATTAATCAATTACATAAATTACATCCGACGTTTTTTCATCTTGATAGTACATTGACCCACCATCGTTACCTTCATCATCCGATTGAGGAATCAAGATTGTCCCATCAGTAAATTTTATTACTACGGGTCTCTTATACCACATAAGGTTTTCCATATCCTTATCTCCCAACCATTGTACTGATTGAATCGTTTTACCTTTAAGGTACTTGTTGAATTGTTTTAAATGTTTATCCATGATTTCTAATATATTACTTTTACACTACCAATCATTTCTGATTCAGTTTCATCACTAAGGTAAGGTTCAATCGGAAATTCAAGTTCAACTTCTTCAAAATGTACACCCTCAATAAGACCCCTATCAATTAACCTTTGATGTAAGTCACTTCTAAAATGATGTATGAAATAACGATACATCTCCCCAACTAATTCCTTATGAATGTTATCACACTCGTCCATTACGATATCGAACACTTCATCATATCCTTCATAAGTTCCCTTTTCCGACTTAATCGGATTTACTACTAAATTTTTTTCCATGATTATTAATTTATATCATTAGTGTTACACAATATTACATCTCCGACGATTGGGTGTCCACACATACCCGTAGCTTGATGATTTAAAGGTAGTCTATGTATTAGACCTTCTTCATTCACGATTAAAACTCTACCTTCGTTTATGTGAACTAACTCTATAAATCCACCGACTAACTCTTGTTTTCTTTTAAGAGTATCAATGTTTACGTTTACTTCTCGTGTTCCATCCGTTTTTAATAATGTTGCCATATGACTAATGATTTATGATTACTATACAAAGATATAAAAATTATCTTATTATACAAATTTATTTAACTTCTTTTTTGCCAAATAGAATTCCAAATCCCGTCGGACCAAACTTTGATGGTGATCGTGGGACCTGTTGTATTTTATTTGGCATTGTAATACACATGCCAATTAAAATTGCCCAGTTCGAGCTGTCCAAAACCCAATATATTTTGTTGTTTTGTCAACCTCATCGCATAAAAAAACCCCTACTTTAGTAGAGGTTTATATTTTGATTGTTGTATGTAACCGTTTATTAATCCTATCTCACCCCACCTAATTCCTTTACTATCTAAAAATTCTTTCATTTCTCTAAGATTTTTTTGACCAAACCCTCTCAACCTATATAAGTCAGTTGGTGTACTTTTACATAAATCACCAAAGGTTTCAATTTTACCCGAACGTAAGATATTCAATAACCTAACACCAAACCCAAGATGTTCGACAGGTGTATTATATTCTGCGGGTAACTTACTACCACCATTAATGTACGTCGTCATGATTTCTTGGTTTTTCTCCATTAGTCTACGATACTTGACGAAATTATTTTTTGATTTCTCAAATTCCTCTTTTGTAATGTTCATGATTTAATTCTTTTTGATTACACTACAAAGATATAACAAATAATTGGTTATACCAAATCTAATATTGCCAAATAGAATTAATTTAAACATGTGCTGTTGCGCCTGTGGTGTGTCGGAAATTCCGACATACCATGGTTTAGATAGTGCTGGACCAGCAGGTGATTTTAATTGGCGAGATCGGTGCCAATTAAAATATGAGATGGACGGTGATGGTAACTTCACTGTTGAGCATAAAAAAACCCCTACTAAAAGTAGAGGTTATTTGTGTGGTGTATTACATTACCTATATAAAGTTACATAATCTCCGAATTCACTATCGAAATAATTAATTAAGTTGTCATAGTCTCCCGATGTCATACGTTTGATATTACTTTCAACATCTTCTTTAGTGTGTCCTAATTGTTTCCACAATTTCTTAGCTGTGCCGATTAAATAAAACGCATTTCCCTGTGGTCCCGTTAAATCGATTACGATTCCGTTTTGTGTTGGTTTATCTACTATCATTATCTTTTATTTAAATTATCTAATTTAATCCAACCCTCCTTTATTCCTTGTCTACATTCTGCAACACCGAACCCTAAAAATTCATTTCTGTATTTACTTGTAGTCCTTGAATAATCCCAATAGTTCTCATCGAAAACATATTGAGGTCTTTTAACACCTTGAATGTTAAATCTTTTTTCTGTCTTGTAACAAATCTTTGTACCATACGAAACGAACATCGATCCGTTATCATCTGATAAAATTTGTTGATTTGCGAGAGGGTTTCCACCTCTTGATTGCATCGGTTCTAACGATACGAATTTCATTAATCTCATGATTTCTTTTTTATTGATTACTAATACTCAAATATAACACTTTTTTTATTATAACCAACATAAAAAGATAACTTTGTTTGCCGATTAAAATACGGGATGGGCCCTGAACCTTCCGTTACAAAATCTGTTCTTGAAGTTCCTTTACCAAATCCTTAACTTGGGATTGTGTAAGTTGTACGTGTGCGAACATACGATTATGGTCTACATCGGGGTCGATATTCATTTGAACCATAATACCATTCTTCCCACCCGAAAAACGAGTTAATCTGATTTCACTTTCCTTATTACCAAATTCGGTTTCTTTCCGACACTTGATTGATTTCAATTCTGTTGACATAATTTCTATTGTTTAGACTATAAAGATATAACAAATAATTGGTTATACCAAATACATTAGAATAGATCTTGCCAAATAGATTTGACCTGTAGACTCGCCAGGTGATTTGCCAGGTAAACCAGTTTTCAAACAGCGCTGGACCAGCAATGATTCTAATTGGCGGATGCCAAACAAAATGTTTTCTGCAGCATCCAACCACGAAGACTGTTGCAGCTGGTCTTCAAGAAAGTTATTGGCAAAAGAAAAGAGGTTACTTACCACAGTAACCCCTTTTATAACTTTCACATTTAAGTTGTAAACCAACCATATCTTGTTTAACAACACGACAAATATATTAAACAAACACGTAATCAACAACTTATGGGTGTTATTTTAATATTAATCCTGCCAATTACTATTACCTCCAGTGCTGTGTAACTTCATTACATACCTGGCATAAAAAAAACCCTTACGTTAATAAGAGTTTAATTTTCTTGTGAAAGAATTCAAGGGGGTGTAGTCAAACTATATCTGTTTAAGTGGTAAAGTTCAAAGTCGATAAACCCAAGTTTATCTACGATATACTGACCTACACAGTTGGTTTCTTGTAATACATTTTCATAGGGTAGTCCTAATGTACGTTTACAAAACTTTTTTAAATTCCGAATTACGAATCGGTGTGGTACAGAGTGATTGTCTTTAATGGTTAATACCCACTTATCAGACGTTTTTGTTAAATAACCTTTCATGATATATTGTTTTATGATTACCCTACTAATGTAATACAATATTTTGATATAACCAAATTAATATAATATTATTTTGTTGAGTCAAGATTCCTGACATGTTACCCATATTTTATTTGGCAAGGTTTCCTAAAATGTAATACGAACTAAAGGTTCGTCTGAGATCTTGACAATCTATTTGGCAGGTGCCAATTAAAATACTATTCACCATGTATATCCTTCTTGGAAAAATATTAAACATAAAAAAACCCCCACCATTTCTGATGAGGGTAATTTCGACTAAAACTAAAACAAAATTAAACTACTACTTCATATCTTGTACCTTTGTAGGAAAACTTTTTGATGTTGTCCGTTCTCATTGTGAAAACTTGTACCTCTCTTTCGTTATAGGTTGGTAAGAAAGGTTGGATAACTTCTTTTTCTATCGGTTGTCCGTTGTGAATGTACTCGTTACGGATTGACTGATTTTCAAAAGTTTCATACATAAAGTATGTGTTGTCGTTGTTTCGGTGTTTAACTACACAAGGACTAATGTGTTCAAACCAATTTGGTTTACTCTCAAACTCTTGGTTGTTAGTTTTTTTCTTCATACGATTTTCGTAATCGGGTAAACAACGAACATTTTTACTTGACTTTTTTACTACTGAATTGTAGTAGGGGTTGTTTGTCTTTTTCATTTTTACATTTGTAACACTCTCGATGTTTACAAATTCCCCTTTTTCGACTTGTTGTAAGATATTGACTAAAGTGTCTTTGTCAATTCTTTGTGGTGTTTGGTTTTTCATATCCGATGAAATTTAAATGATTTATAATACTCAAATATAAAACAATTATATCATTATACCAAATAAACTTTTGCCGATTAAAATGTAGAATGGGTTTCACGGGACACGAACTTTTTTCTAATGTTCCAAATTTTTCATCAACTTTTTTTGGATACGGGTGATCCAGTTCCTATTCTAATTGGCGGGTGCCAAATAAAATGTTACATGGGCCCTGTAGGTTGAGTGTGGATGCCAAACAAAATGTTACATGGGCCCTGACGGAGATTGAGTGTGGACATAAAAAAACCCCTACTAAAAGTAGAGGTTGTTGTTTTAATTTTAAGATTTCACTTTAGAGATTGGATGTTTTGTATATACCATTATTTGGATTATACCTAAAAGTTTTTTCATCTCCGACATGATTACCCTCTCCATGCCAGTAACTATGACTAACTTCTACTTGACCAAGGGGGTCGATATCCACATCAAAAGTAGTCCAACAATTTTCATCGGTTACTTTTTGTAATTCTGGTAAGTGTTTCTCAACAAACGAGAAAATAAACCTTACAATAGGGTTGGGGTTTTCAGAACGAATTTCATCCTCTTCAAAATTCACACTACCTTTCACATAGTATGAATTCATTAAATAATTCGTTTCTCCATGGTCAAAACTAAAACCAAATTCAATCTTTTCTTTTTTTTCCGTATTGGTGGCCACACTATCTGATAGGGGATCCACCTCTATTAATTTATTCATACTCAAAGATAAAACTATTATACCGTTATACCAAATAAACTTTTGCCAAACAGAATACCAAATCCTGAGATGGTAACTTCGACTCCATACCTCAAGAGGAAGGTTATGTTACGACGTGCACCTTCAAACATTTTAATTGGCGAGATCTTGCCAAATAGAATAACCGAAGACTTTCCCGCGGAGGGAAGGTTTAGTGCATAAAAAAACCCTAACTAATTAAAGTGAGGGTTATTGGTTTTCTTGATTAATGTTTCTTTTTAGAGGGTCGTCTTTTCATACCTTACTTTATGTTTCATTATCGTAATGTTATTATATATCCCAAATGATACCTACTGAAAACCTAATTACAAAATAAGAGAAAGATAAAATAATAATTCCATATTGTAGACGTTCCCCATTTTTACTATCTAACCATTTAAAAAACTTTTCCATAATTAAAGTTTTATAAAGTTAGACCTTAACTTATTGATGTTCTTCATAATGAAACTATGAACTCCCATTACAATAACATAACTGACAACTGAAACGAAACCGATTACACAAGTTGCCCAAAAACCGAACAACAATGTCATTCCTACATCCATTCCACTAATAGTGTTTACTAAATTTTCCATGATACTTTTTTTTAAGTGTTTATTAATTGATTACATAACAAATATAATAATAATTCTATTATATACAATACTTTATTACAAGTTTGTTTGCCAATTAAATTAAGGGATTAAACTGTGCAGTTACAGTGCACACATTCAGCAGTTTCTTTGAGCGCTAAATGAGCGCAACAGCAGGTGGATTTTAATTGGCGGGATCGTGCCAAATAGATTAAGGGAGGATGCATATAAACTTCGAGGGGAAACCATTACAAATAAAAAACCCCACCTCAATTAAGAGATAGGGTTTATCCATTGTTATCAGTAATCAATAACTAAACACGAATGAATATCTTCTTGTCGTTTCGACGTTTATAATTATAGATATCCTCAATCATTCTAACATAGTCAGATTGATTACCACAAATCTTGAAATAGTGGGGTATGATTTCAGATTTCTTTATGAACTCATTTGTATTAAACTCATTCTCATACTTGTTTAATATACTTAACATACTACGTACAAAAATAGTACGTGAATATCCTTCGGGGAAAAACTTTTGTAGTGAAGTAATAAACTCTCCCCATTGTACCGCTTTACTATAACTACTTATCCTGAATTGACCATTGTTGAATTGGTCTTTACGAGTATTAGTAAAAGTACCATTGGTTAAAAGGAACATACTATCAGTTAAACTAAAATGGGGGAATACCTCCATATATTGTTTCAACTTAATATAGTTACGATTACCTTTAGATACATAGAACTCCAAGAAATCTCTACGTGACCAAGAGGATGAATTGGTATTAGACCTAATTACCTCTTTTTCTCCATAGTTGTTTACTTGAAGATAATAGATTCCTTTACCACTCATCTTACTCGCGTGGTATCGGTGTTGTCCGTCAATAATTTCCATTTTCTTATTGACTACGATAGGATTTACAAGAAGTCCCTCATTGGACATACTCTCATAAATTTTCTTAACTCGACTCATATTAACTGGTCGGTTGTTTTCCATTAACTTGAACATATCCAAGTTAGTTGTGTACTTGACAGTCATGTCACTTTTCGGTTTCATTGTTTTACTCGACATAATAAAAGTTGTTCGGTATTATCTCCCCGTCCGCGGTTTTAGTTATTGATTGAGTACAAACATACAAATACTTTTTTTAATATCCAAATATAACTGTAAATAGTTTTTACTATTCCGCCAAATAGATTTTAAAATGAAGAGATATGTGACTCGAGTTATGATCAGGATCCTGAGGTGAATCAGACTTTGATTGGCACCACACCCTCAGATCACAGACGACAGTGGGACCTGTTGTATTTTATTTGGCACCCTCCCCACTATGTAGGGGTATGGGGGGACCCCCCTGCAGGACCCCCTCCCGTATCCCCCCTTATATAAGGGTATTTTCGACTTCTCCAGAGGGGGGTCAGAACCGTGACTGAAATTTTTTTGGAATTTTTTCGGAAAATGGGTAAAACCTTTACATAGTAAAAAGGGGGTAAATCGAAAATAAAAATTTTGGGAGTTTTTCGTAGAAATCGAGAATTGTCAAAAAGAAGATATTTATATAGAAAGATTATAACTATGATTTTAATTTCAGAGGCCATGGGAAGACCCAAAGGATCTAAAAACAAGGGTACTATTATGAACCAAAGCAAGGATTTGGAAAAAAGAATATTTGATATATTATCTATTTTCGCACAAAAGGGGTTTTTTGATTTTACTGTGGCGGCTGTCGATGACAAAGCGGTGATGGATACGAAAGATTCAAAACTAATATCTTTATACAACGAGTTAGTTCCAAAACTAAGACAGTATTCTTCTCAGAAGGTGACCTCAACTACGGGAGGTGAAACTGGTAACATTCATAAAGTTTTAACTAAACTATATGGAACATTCTCAACTGCAGAGGAATTGAATAAGGCAATGGGGTTCTTGTTATATGTTCAACGTAGAAAATTATCTAATGATAATGATATTCCCATGTCAGATGATCTTGATAGAGATCAAGTGAGAAAACTATATAAGGATTATGAGAATAGATCAACTAATCCAGTATCACTTAACAACCCTAATAGTCCCATACAAAGTAGACATAAGGATGGAGATCCTCATCCTACACTTAAAACAAAATCACAACAGAAAAATAATCTAATGTCTGTAATACCGGACTATCTTAAGAATCATCTAAAGTTAGATGATAATGAAATTGCATCAAGACTTGACGCGTTATTTAGTGAGAAACGTGAGAACACTGAATTAAGACCTTCTGATGATGAAGAATTTGAGTCTTGGGAAAAACTTCAAGAACACATAGTAAGGGATTTTAAAAGATTTCTTTAACCTTTTACATAGTAAAAAGGGGGTATTTGACTAATAATAATATTTTACGTATGTTATGTAATGTAAAATATATATAAGATGGAAAAACAAGAACAAAAAGTACCTGAAACAATTTCATTAACAACAAAAGAAGGATTTCTAATGTTTTTAGAAGATATGACTCAAGAATATGTAGATTCTATAAAAACTAAAGACGAACTTAGTGTTGTAGCATTATTACTATGGGGTAGAATGGTTAAGTATGAGGAGGAAGAAGATTATAGGATCTGTTCAATAATAAAGGAAAAGATGGGTATGGTGAATGTTAAAGGGAAAAAACTATTAAAGGTATAACCTATACCAATCGTTGTGGTGGAGTAAGTGTAGTTCTTGTCCACTTATGACCATACATTTCATAAACCTCTATATTATCATCACAATATTCTCTCATTAAGGGGGAAGTATATCTCCAAGGATATTCTAATGGAGTTTCATTAAATATATTAACCTGTGAGGTCGTACTAAAGATATAATCAGGATCGGTGGGATCCTCATGTAACCACTTACCAATTATATGACCTTTCTGTTCTATAAGGGAAAAGTAAGGGGAATATACATTTGTTAGTACACCTGACATATTAGGACTCATATACTCAATGAATAAGTCTACGGGCATTTGTAATTTATAATCGTTTATTAATTTATAAAGACACCACTTATCAACGATATAAGAGTGTGCACCTATACCTATGTGGGATTTTGGTATTTGAAATAAATCATCAAGTGGATCACCTACAATTTGGGGGGAAGTCCTACCAATCCAAAATATGTCACAATACCTTTTATGTAGTCTCTCTATGAGTAATTTATATGTACCATCATATATGTAATCAATAAGATTATCATTTGGACGAGCATCATCCTCAAGTATGAGAAATTTTCTACCATGTCCTGAATTTGCAATCTCCCATATATTTTTATGTGCAAGTCCAATACCTATCATATTCTCCGTAAGACCCGGCTGACTACCCTTACCTTGTTGAAGATCGTACCATTCACCCTTCATCTCACCACTTTTAAGTAGTTTACCTATATCAAAGTGACCTTTCTTATAATTTACTGAATCAATAAATTCATAATTAAAACCATCGAAGTATTTCCAATCATCAATAAAGGATTGTCTTCTCTCAACATTATCAGGATCACTAATAACGAATATTCTGTCACATCCAAAGTTGTGTAAATCTATCTTTTTGTGTACGTACATACCCATAAATATAGTACGTATAAAAGTTTTTAGGTGGGGTTTATGGTTAAATAATAATTTCGTAATATTTATATAGAAACATAACACAAGATGAATAAAATAAAACTTACAGAAGAACAATTAAATAGACTTGTAGAAACTACCACTGTCTTTAAAGACGAACACAAAATGAAAGAAGATGTTGATTCGGAATTAGGTGAACAAACACAAGCCATAATGAAAGCATTTAAAAAGGCTGAAGAAGATAGTAAGAAATGTGAATGTAAGTGTAACAAAGACGGTGAAGACTGTAAGTGTCCTCCTGACTGTAAAGACTGTGACTGTAATAAGGAAGAAGAAACTAAAGAGGATTGGAATCCTAATGCATCTGTAGGTACACAACCTGGTGGATTAATGCAAGGAGCTCACTTTCCTAAATGGATACAGGAAAATAAAAATAACTTTAAAAGATTAATTAAATAATTATGCCATACACTAACGCATCAGACGCACGAATAGGAACAAATCAAGTTAGAAGTAATATAACTCACATAAATTCATTAATAGATGCGGAAGTAGCTAAAGGTGGAGAATTTATTATAGTAGGTCCACAGTACATAACAGACCCTATGATCACAACACTAAGAAATAAAGATTACACTGTAACTACAAAACAGGATTCAATGGGGTCTTATAAAGAATACAAAATATCGTGGTAATGAAAAAAATAACTTTAACAGAAGAACAATACAGTAGATTATTTGAACCTAAAGTGGTTTCAGAACAAAATGAATCAACGTGGGTATCTATGGATGATGATGAGAAGAGAGAATATCTTCAGTCATTCACGTCTGATGGGGATAAAATCGAACAGATGTTACGAAGTCCTGAAGATCCTACAAAGGAATTCGAAGGAATGAGTGATGACGGATCAATCGGTGATATATCCGTTGAACGGTCAACTGCAGAAATATTAGATGATATGGATGGAGATATAGAAGAATTAAGAAGATCTATTTCAGTAATCAAATCACGTATGTAAAAATAAGGGACTTAATTGTCCCTTTTTTTATGCAATAAAAAAACACAATAGTAATATGGAAAGTATTATAGTATCGGGGTTAATAGTAGGTTCAGTAGTTTACTTAGTATACCATATGTTAAATAGACATAAGAAATGCGGGTGTGGAACCTGTGTATGTTCAGGTCAGTTTAGAAGATGATTTATAAAGTAAAAATAACCTACTTCAACGATGAGTCTTTTATAGGGGAGTTTGATACATCAGATATCAAATGGACTATGGAAGAATTCCAAAGAAACAGAAAACCTTTTCAATGGACAATCATTTAAGTGACAGCTCTACCCTTCATCTGTTCCCAATCTCTTACAGTACGTACTTCATCATTAGTCGTCTCAGCTGAACTCAACACGAAGTTATTTGTTCCGAGTTCATAAGTGAGTCTAATTATTGCCGATAAGTCCTTAGGGAAACAATGACCACCAAATCCAAAGTCTCCATCATGTCCAGGTACTGACCAATGAGATTGACCTAATCTCTGATCTATAGTGGCATATTCTACTACCTTGTCATAATCAATCTCCAACTTATTACATAACTCGTACATCTCGTTTGCAAAGGAGACCTTTACAGCGAGGAACGTGTTCGTTAGGTACTTGACCATCTCGGCGTGTGTAGAACTCGTTTTAATGATCCGTGAGTTAGGGAACACTTTAGAGAAGATCTGTTTTAGGTCAGTAGTATATGGTCGGTTACCACCGAGAATTATTCTGTCTTGATTATCATAGTCTTTTACTGCATTCCTCTCGGTTAGAAACTCAGGATTAAAGACTATATTAAGAAACTCATATTTTAGGTTTAGTTTTTCTGTGGTCCCACATATAACTGTAGATTTTAAGACGATAGTCTTAGGTGAATCAGTTATTTGATTGACCTCCTCTAAAACCTCTTCTATAATGTCAGTATTACAACTCCCATCAGTATTCATAGGAGTTGGTAGACAGACAAAGATATAATTAGAGTTTAATACTAAGTCTCTTAAAGTTGAGTTGTGATCCGATTTATATTTATCGTACGTTAGTACGTCATAATGGTTCTTAAATTTTTGGTATACTGCATTTCCGACAAAACCTTGTCCTATTACTCCTATCATACGTAATTTCTTGTTTGTAAATATTCTTTTAAGTTTATTGTTGTGTAGTCGTCCCCTACCACTCTGTGTAGTTTTGAGGAGTCTAATCCGTAACGTCTATCGTGTCCTAATCTATCAGGTACATTATTGAACTGTACGGGTTTTTTTAATATATCTCCTATCATACGTAATATTGATTTGTTTGTATAACGATCCCCCGATCCGATATTCCATATACCGTACTCTTCCTTCATTAGTTTGAGTATCATTTTCACGTTATCTTCCACCCAAATCCATTCTCTCACCTGACATCCGTCTCCGTAGATTGGTACGGGGATTTCTTGGTAGATACATTCCATTACCGTAGGTAAGAATTTCTCTAAGTGTTGATGGTCCCCATAATTGTTACAGGTCCTTGTGATAAGGTATGGAATACCATACGTCTTATTTGCTGAGATTACTATCTGATCCGCCGAGGATTTTGAGGCGGAATAATAAGACGATGGTTTACATACGTCCCCCTCTTTAGATAAATGGTTTAATCCATAGTGACTCTCCGTTAAGTCTCCATAAACCTCGTCCGTTGATATTTGTACGAACTTCTTCAGTTTAGTCATCCTACGTGCAACTTCTATTAAATTATACGTACCTAATATATTTGTTTGTATAAATGGTGTACCATCCTCTATAGAATTATCTACGTGTGACTCCGCCGCAAAGTTTACAATGTAATCTACATCCCCTATATCTTCGTAAGTAATGTCACATATGTCCCGCCGAACGATTCTGACCCCTTCGGGGAGTCTTTCAGGGTTGGATGCATAAGTCATTTTATCTACCACGATAATCTCATGGTTCGTCTTGTTTGTTTGGTTACGTCGGTATAATAAGTTTACAAATGAAGTACCTATAAACCCCGCACCACCTGTGACGAGTATTTTCATTAAATTTAAAAAATTACATTGTAGACTACAAAACATATATAACCACCGAATATGGTAAGTAATATTACGTTCTCTAGTTTTATCTTATTCTTCATGGGACATTTTATTATCTACATTTATACTTAATATACGTATTATATTTATGAAAGTCCACCCCGACCTAAAAAAACCTCTCTCGACCCCTTCGGGGAGTGAATTTGTATATATTTATAATAAAACTTTATAAGTGATGAAAAAAAAGACATTATTAGAAGACCTTAAAAGAATCCACACCCTAACTTATGGTGGTCAGAAGACAGATATGATTGTTGAGGGATTATTTGATGGTGATGACACGAAAGCGGATGAGGTTTCCGACGATGTTAGTGCATTCATGGACAATCTAAAACAAAGTTCTATTAGTGGGTTATCCCAAGAAGAGAAAGGTGATATGGAATACAAGAAAACTGTTGAATCCATGCAAATATCACTAGTATTGTTAGGTTATGAGTTACCTGTACATGGTATAGACGGTTTATTTGGTCCTGAAACTGCAAGTGCGGTAAAACAATTCATGAATGATAATCAAATAGAGGTTAGTAGTGAGGAAATGTTAATGGTTACCCCCGAAGTAATGGATTTATTAACTAAAAAAATACAAGAAAAGGGTATTAGTAGTGAAGATCTTAAAAAACACGTAAATAAACCGTTAAAACACGATGGTTCTTTAGGTGAAAAGACTGATGGTATAACAATTGCCACTTATTTAATGAAAAAGAACTATTCTAAAGCACAATCCGCAGGTATTGCCGGTAATTTGTACGTGGAATCGGGTTATAAAACTGGTGCCATAGGGGATAACGGTACTTCTTATGGTTTAGCCCAATGGCACAAGACAAGATGGGAACGTTTGAATGAATTTTGTGAATCCGAAGGGTTAGATCCGTCAGAAGCGGAGTCTCAACTCATATATTTGGATTGGGAACTACGTACACGTGAAAAAAGAGCGTATAAAGAGTTAATGAAGACCGATACTCCTTATGATTCGGCATTTGCATTTGCAAAGTACTTTGAAAGACCACGTAGAATAAATCCTAAGAGAATGTCTAAGGCAGAAGAGATTTATAACCGTTTACCGTAATATGAGGGTAGTTATAACCGAAAATCAACTAAAAAACATCATTTTAGAGAAAAAAAAGACTAAAAAAGAGGAAAAAGAGGACAAATTTGACCGTATTTCCTTCTATTTGGACTTTTATAAGAACTTAACACCTGATGAATTTGACATATGTAAGAAGGGTGATGAGATTATCATAACAATACCGCATAAAAAAGAGGACTAATGTCCTCTTCATTATAAAGAATAACTTTTTTCAGTTATTCCTTTGATTTAGGTTTCCTACCTTTTCTTGATTTACCTTTTACGGCATCGATCACATCTCCTGTTTGGTTAGTTAAGTTTTTTGCTGCCTCAGTAACATCACTTAATTCTTCCTTTACTCGTTTAGCTCTACGCTTAACTTCTTTAACAGTGTCTTTCACATCTTCGACTTTGTCTTCGACAACGTCAGGGATATAGTCATTGTCTTCATCCTTGATCTTACCTTTCTTGATAAGGATAACTACTACTCCCGCTCCAATTGCTAATAGCAATAAAATAATTAAAAGTGTTTTCATAAACTTGATTTTAGTAAAAAGTACGAACAAATTTATAAAATGTCAAGTATTAATGAAAAATACCGACTAATATTAGATAAACTATGTAATTGTATATGTTATTTCAGTATACTTATTAATATGAGACACATTCTAATATTAATATCATTCGCGCTACTAACGACAAGTTGCGGGACTTTTAAAGTATCAACATTGAACTACGACCCAATCTACGATTCAAATGGAAACGAGATAGAGGTTACAGTAATTAAATCACAAGGTCAGTTCGATAGATTACTTAGAACAGATTTTACATTCAGATATAATTACGCACAGTATGCACTAAGTCAACCCCGATCATTTGATTGGAACAACAGGGTGTTAGGTTATAGAAATAACTTTTACAACCCATATGGTTTTAATATGTGGGGTACTTCTTATTGGAATAGAGATCAAATGTGGAATGACTGGGTATGGGGTTATACTGGTTGGAATTCTTGGGGTTCGCCACATAGATGGTCACCATTCGGATACGATAGATGGGGATATAATATACATTATGGTTGGAATAACCATGGATGGGGATACAACGGATACTACGGTAATGGTTGGAATAACTATTATGGTAATGGATGGAATAACTATTATGGTCAAAATAATTGGTACGGAAGACGAGGTAGAAACAATGTATCATACGTCAATGGACGAAGAGGTAGTACTATGAGTATACGAGATAGAATAGGTCAATCATCAATGATTCAGTCAACTAAACCGAGAACCATTAAGAATAATAATGATGTGGTTATTGATAAGGAAATAATTAAACTTAGGAGAAATAACCCTAACATTAGGATCATAAACAACCCACCGAATAATAACACAAAACCAAGAGGTTATAGTAGGCCAGAACTTAACAATAATAACAGGAATAATAATAACACAAGACCTGTCATTAGAAACAATAGTAGACCTAACGCAAATACAAGATCAAATAATAATGTAACACCTACCCGAGTAACTCCACAAAGAAGTAGTGGTGGGCCGGTAAGGATTAAACGAAATCAGTAAGTATGTTTAGTCGACCTGTATTATTTATACTCATGAGTATGTTACCATTCATAATGTTTGGTCAAATGTGGAAAGAGAAAGATAAACATTACCATTACGGTGCCGGTGTAGTTGTATCCGCAATAACATACGAGTATGTCTATAGGAAAACCGATAACAAAAATAAGGCACTAATATATTCATTAGGTTCCACCCTGTTAGTTGGTACTTTAAAAGAGTTGGTTGATCACAATCAAACGGGAAATAGATTTGACGGTAGAGATTTATTAGCAACCACTTATGGTGGATTAACCGTCGGGTTTACATTTACTTTATTTAGAAAAAACAAGCGTCCTAAACAGAGAAAGTAGATATTTATTAATATGAATGTAACTATAACAGAAAAACAACTCAAAAACCTGACTCAGGGATTATCTGAAGATTTAGACTATCATAAAGTCAGTGATGCATCACCTGAAAAAGACAACTATATTATGTCTCAAAAAAACGAAGAAGATGATGTAGATGAGGGTAGTCGAACACTCGCAAGAACACGTAAGAAAAGATTATTTTCTAAGGCGGAGATTATGGCAAACCCTAATAGATACAAACTACACGATAAAAAATTAAAAGGACTTAATGAGTCGGAAGTTCTAAAATACACAAACCCACTATCAGCAGAAATATCAAAAAGTTTAGATAAGAGAGGTAAGAACGGTAAACCAAGACAAAATATTTTTAAAATTATTACAAATAATACAACAAGATACTACTCCATAGTAGGAGATACTCTTATTACGGGTAAAAATAACTTAAACTTCAAAAGTGTAGTCAAGAAAAGTAACGGAGACATGATTTTTTATAGATATGTCAAAGGCGGTACAGAACCTCACAAAATAGACTTCAGTAAAATGAAAGATGTCTTGATGAGAATGTCTAAAGGACAATCCAAAATAAGTCCGGGTTTCGGTATATATTTTTACAAAGTTTAATACTAAATAGAATAGGTAATTACACTTATTTCTTTTACAATAATATTACCTTCAGAATCATTAACTAACTCCATTTCAACATCTTCATCGATACCGATCATACCTTTTGGTTCCTCGTTTTGATAATCTGTTGAATCCCAATCAACCTTAATTGTAATATACTCTTCAGTAGGGTCTTCACTACCTTCAGGGTAATAAACAACCTCAACATCAAGTTCTTCAGGACCTTGTACGTCATAAACTGACATACTTTTAATACCCCAACTACGATGTTCTTGATCGATTCTAAAACTTAATGTATATTCTAAACCATACCCAATATCTTCAATCTCTTGACCGTTAAATTTTAAATCAGATGCATAGTTGAAATCTATTTTACATTTCATTTCATATCTGTCATCATTGATTGCTTCATTAATCTCGGTAGACTCTAAACCTTCAGTAGAAACATATTCTGTTACTTTGCTCATTTGTTCTGTTGTTAAGACAATTTTCTTCATTGTATGGTTGTTTTTATTATAAATATATGGGTTTTACTATTTATCTGTCCATCTTTATAATTCAAATATAAAAAGAATTATTTGGATATTACAAAAATATTATAGTATATTTGTTATAAGTTATTAAACGATATGAGTTATATAATTGGAAAACCTTGTGTAAGTGTGTGTGATACTGTTTGTGTCGATGTTTGTCCCGTTGATTGTATTCACGGACCTATAGATATGGAAGGTATGGGATCGGAGGTAACTGAAATGTCAAAAGAACAATTAAAAGATAAACAACTATTCATTAATCCTGAAGAATGTATTTTATGTGGTGCATGTCTACCCGAATGTCCTGTAGATGCAATATATGAAGACGAGGAGGAATCGATATCCGTTGAGGGTGACGATGAATCCGTTAAAAAGAACTACGAATTTTTCGGATTTAAATATAATAACTAAAATAAAATATCATGAAACCTATTTTAAAAATATCATTAATCGTATGTTGCGCTTTACTTACGGCAACATCATTCACAAATAAGTTTAAGAGAAGTGTAATAGAACCGACAGTTTTAGAGATAAAACCCGTGGGGTTATTAGATATGGATGTTGAGTATTCATTACCTGTAATTACTGAAATAATAAAACCAAATCAAACAGAGATGTTCTTAGAGGCCGTCGGTTTTAAAGAATCGGGTAATCGATATGACATAGTTAATAAGTTTGGTTATATGGGTCGATATCAGTTCGGTAGAGGGACTTTAAAGGGTTTAGGGTATAAACTGACACAAGAGGAGTTTTTAAACTCACCAGAGGTACAGGAAAGGGCAATGATGGACCTTTTAAAACATAATAAGAAGAAACTACAAAAATATATAGACAAGTACGAAGGCGATACTGTTCATGGTGTTTATATAACAGAGTCGGGTGTTTTAGCCGCGGCTCATTTAGGAGGTCAGGGCAACGTAAAAAAATTCTTTAGACGAGGTAAAAAGTTTAAAGATGGGTTTGGTACAGGTATAACGACCTATATGGAAAAATTCGCGGGATATGATCTTGAATTATATTAAGAAATAGGACCTGTAGATTTATCCTCTAAACTATCGTAATCCTTGTCGAAATCCATACCATCACTATCCAAATCTATCCATGCTGGTTCTGCTTGAGTTTTCCATGTATTGTGTGAGAATATTAGAATACCTGAACTTCCATCACCTGGATCAAGAATATAAAAATTAGTGTTATCGTCGACACTTTGACTTTTAGAATATACTCCAAGAATGTATTGAGGAGGTAGATCACCTGAACTTATTTTAGATGAGCCATCTTCACTATCTTTATTAAAATCAAATACACCATAACCTTGTTCAGATGTTATCTCAAAATAATCAGGACCATAGGTGATGTTGTTAAGTTTTGACCAACTACCTCTCTTAGCATCGAATATACCGAACTTACCTGAATTATTATCTTGTACGACTTTAATATCTTTATCTTGTTGAGATATAAACATAATACTGAAAGTACTTAACATTAGTGATGTTAGTATATCACCCACACTAGATCCCGATCTCTCAAGTCTCTGAACTAAATAATCACTAACCGACTTACTTCTTTTCTTTAACAAATAAATAAAAGTGTCGTACTCTTTAATGACATCAGTTGGGTTACCTTGATCTAAATGTACTTCAAAATATAATCTTACATCTTGATCAGACAGTGAATTAAAAGAACGTATTTTGTGAAGTTCACCACCTCTATTGATAAATACCCTTTTAAGTTCAGGGTCTTGAATAACGAAATCGTATTCACTATTAGGTTCCTCAGTTATTCTACGTATTTTTCTATCTAAATCATCAACCTTAAGGTCCATTTCTTTAGACTCATCAAATCTTTCAAAACTTAGTTTATCTAATGCACCCTCCGCCCTCAATTGTGGGTATATGTGTAATAAAGATTTCGCCTCGTCATCAGGATCGTCAATTGAAATTAACTTATCGTGATTCGTATTTGATCCATTTGTAAGTCTGAAAGGGAAACCATTTTCCGAATTCTCTAATTTCTGTAATGCGCCTAAATGAAATTCATTGTCCGCTGATTTCGTTTCGTCAATAACGAAATAGAATGTTCTTGCGGGTGTGCGACTTCTATAACTTTGCCAAAGATTGGACATACTGTCCTCACCTTTAAAATTTGTTACACACCATTTATTAGAGGTACTAAAATTTTCGGCAGCTAACTCCTTTTGATAGAATCCAAAAGAAACTGAATCTCTTTGTGTCTTAGGTTTATATATCCTAAAACCATTTCCATCATCATGTATCTTAAATTGGTTACCGAACCACAATTTTTTGGATTCTTCAGCCCATTCTTTTTTACCATTTTTAGGATCTTCAAAAAAGTATGATTTTTTCTTAGTACCAATACCTATCCCAAACTGAGCAAATAGAGTACTAATTTGTGGAAAACTATAAGCGACAATGTCTTTAAGTTTATTTGGTAGGAATTCGTCTCTCCCATTTTGACCATTGTACTTTTGAAGAAAAGATACTATTTCAGGTCTTTTAAGACTATTTAATTGGTCCTTTAAAGGTTTAATTCTATTTCCTTCATCATCAGTTCCACCCATAAATCTACTAAATATAAATTCAGTTATTTCGGGAGTAACTCTATCATCCTGACTATTCCACTTTTGGTGTAGGGCATTAAGAAGTTTTTTGTTTTTAACTTCTTCGACAATTAGGTCGTACATTATACTTTTAAAATCCATATAAGAAATGTTTTCTTATATAAATATATGGGTTTTAAGTTATAGTCGACGGTAATTGAGTTGAGATTGATAATTTAATCTCATCAATTTCATCTAATGCAGTTTTAAGAGTTCTTTCGACTAACATTAGTTTCATAATGACCTCCGCGTTTGGGTTAGAGTGTTCACTTATAAGATTATTTAAAACCATATTTTTAACCACTTCCTCATTATGAGAAACCTTAAGTCTATTCTTCTTTCTCTGATGATATTTTCTTGAATTTTCTTTAGTACAGGAGACACAATAGATACTGTGACCATCGTTCATTCTCTTGTTCTTGTAAAACTCTGTTAGTGATAAATCTTCTTGACAACCACTACATTTTTTCATATCTTTTTTCATATTCTTTATTATAATATTCAAAATTACTTTTACAAAAGTATGTATTAATTAGGATATAACCAAATACATTATGGAAAAACTTTTATTTAAACAAGGGTATTATTCAGTATATGAAGTAACTGTCAGGAGTAAAACTAAGTATAGGGTCGATAGTGGGAAGACATTATTTGTTGCAAGATTTAATAAGTATATTCCAAATCCATATCGTGATATTAAGGATTTCACATCATTAACTAAGGCCAAGGAATATGTTTCTAAAAAATTAAAGAAGAGTAAATCGGTAAAGAAAAAGAAATTAGATAAAGTACCTAAGTCTTTGTATTTAGTTTTGTTAAAAGAAGAGAAGTCAGGTAAGACATTTGTTAAAGTGGGTATAACCTCAAAAAGATTTATAATGAGACGATTCTCTAAAAAATACGGATATGAAGGGTATACGTTAGAGTCCATCCTTCGTAGGTTAGATACCCCACTGGCCGAGAGATTGGAGGGAAGTATTAAACTTACCCTAAAAAAGAAAAGATCCGTAAAAAGTTACAGACCTTTGTTAGAAAATTTTGGTGGTTACACTGAATGTTACGAATATGGATCTTTAGAAACCATATTAAAAGTGTTTGATTCGGCGACTAAAAATGTTTAGCCTATACCTAACCAACCTAAGAATTTATCAATGATATCACCGTGTTGAGATTTACAAGATTTCATTATCTCAATCTCTTTCTCAGTTAATTTTGATGCTGTGTTTGGACCCCATACGCCGTCTACAGGGTATAATCCTTTTTTACTTTGGAAGTTTTCGATTGCAACCTTTGTTCCGTCACCATGTAGTCCATCTACTTTAAGTTTAGCACCCATAGATTTATTTAAGAAACATTGTACTGCCTTCTTAAAGTTTTTTTCTTCCGTCTGTTCGGTCACTAATTTCTCTTCAACAACGTTGTCAAGAATTTTTTTCATTTGACCTTCTGTAAAAATATATTTTTTCATATTATATAAGTATCACTTTAAAAAGTTTGATAGATATCCACCGATACGTTCTGCACGTTGGTTGAGGAGTATTAACTCTTTTTTCGTTAATTTATTTTTCTTAAGGTAATCAATACCAATAGTACCAATACATTTATTAGTTGCTATGTCGTATAGTGCAACTGCGTATGTGGAAACTGTCCCTGTACTTTCCGCAGCCCCTTTAAGACCGTATGTCGCGACTTTAGGGTCATTAAAATCGGTTATGTATAAATGACCTTCGTTCATTAATTGGTGGGTAGACCTCTGATATAAACTTATTGGTATGTTTGAGAAGATGTGACCCACGTTACTGACCCCTGGAGAACAACTCTCATACATAACAGAGAATTTTTGAATAGATTTATTGGTAAGTAGATAGTGTCCACCGTTGTGATACATTTTTACCCAAACTCGATCCCCTTCCAACGTGATTCTAATGTCATCTAATTCATCCAAAATCGTCGCAGATTGCACGACTTCATTTTTTATAGGATCTATTGTACCTTTTTTCCTTAACCTTGATTTAACGATCTCAACGATTGTTGGACCTAACACTGCGGTAATGACCGCGACAATTATAACTCCTATCATTTCTAATGTATGTGAATCCATATAAATTTATATATTAATAAATACACGTTAAATCAACCTTTATCAACATAAAAATAAAATTTTTAATTTATTGCTCAATAAACTATTAAATAATGGGTCCACACCTCATATATCCTTGAAAAAAATCTTTTATTTTCTTATATTATATGTAAATCATATTTATCATATGATGACTTTTGTTAAAATTTCCAATTAATGACTAAAATAATTAATCTTTTCGGGGGACCGGGTATAGGTAAATCTTCCATATCGGCAGGATTAACATACAAATTAAAAAAAAATCACATTAGTTGTGATAACCCCTACGAGTTCCCAAAACTATTGGCTTGGGATGAGAATCACTCGGCGATAAGGGATCAACTCTTTGTGTTGGCGAACCAACATAGAGGGATTGTAAAGTCTTACGGTAAGGTGGATTATATAATATTGGACTCACCAATAATTTTATCTTTAACATATAAAAGTTATTATAAATCTACTCAATACCCTGCCACGTTATATGGGGATACCTTTGATAAGTTGTTATTAGAGATACACAATCAGTACGATAATATCAACATAGTACTCGAAAGGGGTGTGGGTGTTCATAATAACGATGAAAGATACCAAGACTTAGAACAATCGGTAGATTTAGACACGGTAATTGAAGAATCGTTGAGAAGACACGAATTACCATATCATAAAATAAAAGTGGATGATAACACTCTAACAAATATTTTAAATTTATTATAATGTATCAAAGAATAATCAAACTATCTATTGTTTGTCTCTTTATTGCGACGCAATCTGTTTTCGGTCAGGTAAAAACATATAAAGGTAAATTATATACTGTAATATACTCTGAGGACTACGAACAACCATTACAAGTCACTTATAAAGTTATGTGTCCCACCGGTGAAATAAGTAGGGATGGTATGGATTTTTGGAAACCTTCTGGTTGGAAAACCTCAGATAATGAGGATTACAAGGCAAACATATACGACAAAGGTCATATGGCTCCTGCGGCGGCATTTAATTGTTATGATAAACAAACATTAAAAGAAACGTTTAATTATCTTAATTGTGCATTACAACACCAATCGTTAAATAGGGGTCCATGGAAAGAACTTGAGAGATTTGAAAGAGATTTATCTAAAGTTTTTGAAAAGGTTGAGGTTGACATTACTATTCATTTTGATAATGAACCTGAATTTGTTGAGGGGGGAGCTCAGATCCCAAGTGGGTTTACTAAGGTCATTGTCTCGGGAGATCACAAATGGACTTTCTATTTTGATAATGTAAATCTGAAGGGTAGAGATTGGAGTGATTTCCAAATACCTAATAAAAAACCCATACTTCGTTAAGAATTAATGAGATATCCCTCGAATAGACGTAAAGGTGAGTACATCAATGATGAACTTTATCTAATACACGCGAAATATCCACAAGATAGAGTTAAAGACCCCATAGCAATAAAAGAATGGTTAGGTGTGGATTATGTTTTTAAATCACATAGAGACCACACCTTCATTTTTTGTGAGTTGATTGAATGTGTTGAATGGGAAGACGTTACTTAACGCTTATTTTTCTTACCCTTTTTTTAGGTTTGACCGAATTATAGATACTTTTGAAATTATCCACAATATGTTTGAATATTGCGGCCATTTCATAGTTTTCATTTTCTTCATTCTTTTTCCAAAGAATGGTTATCAAACTAAGTAATTCGTTTTCCGTTATCTTAATCTTACCCCCTATTGCTGTATTAACAACTTTAAGGGCTACATAGGATAATCCTCTTTTTTTGTCCTCCGTTAAACTGAAGTATCTCGTTACCTCAATAGTTTGACTAACTTTATTACTAATTTTGTCGATAAGTTGTACGAACGACGGATGATTGATATCTACATTAATTCCCATAAGTTCCTCGTTTATTAATAAATATCTGTTAATAATGATTACTATTCGAAGTGAGTATTATTTTCCCCACTTTCCTTCAGATACTATTTGGCAGATAACCCCATACACCGATAGGTCTTGGTAGGTATCTTTTACAGATTCCCCAACATTGTCTTTGTTACCTAATAGAACTAATTGTTTTAGTCTTTGGATCTTATCGTTCATTCTAAACCACAAACCCATTTGAGACATTTTACGGTCTTCTTTCTTTTCTAATGTAGTACCTAATGAAATATTATCGGGACCGTAATTAGATTGTTTTAAACAAAACAATTCATACTGTTCTTGCATAATATTTTTAAACATCTGAGTTGTTTCGGGGTAGTTAGATTCAACTTCAGACACAACATCTGATGTTACCACTTTTGTTACTAATTGTTCTTCCATATTAAATTTGTTGTTTGACATATTATCGTCTATTTATAGTTTATATAAAGTATACGTAAAAAAACTTATAATATCAAATATTTATAAATAAACAACAGATTATGGCATCCAAAAAATCAAAAGAGTCAAAGAAACCCGAAAAGTCTCAAAAACCAAAAAATCAACAATTAATTCAAATGTTATCATTTAGAATTGTACCCGCTTATTTCAAGGAGATTGAAAAGGTGGCAGATAAAAAAGACATGACGGTCTCTAAATTGATTAGATCATACATTAAAGATGGTATGCACAACGATAAAGAGTTTACCGCAGATGACAAAGGGTTTAATATTGGTTAATTATTTGTCGAACCTCTTAAATGAGTTTTGACTTATCACATTTGTAACTACTCCTCCAATAAAACGGGGGAGTATTTTTTTGTCCGTATAACTCATAGCGGATCTTAAATACGACGTAAAGTTATCTACCCAACCTTCCAACGTATATTCAACCTTATTTCGTCTAACCACTCCTTCAGATGTTTTTAAATTCTCCTTACCTAAAGATTTTTGTACTTCTTTAGTACTCATACCCCTGAATACTTTATAGAGTGGGATATCTGAGTTTAAACATTCTTTTGCGAATTCACTATATTGATCAATAGGTTCATCACCTTTATTTGTTGTTTCACCACAACTCTCTAACGCCTTATTAAAAACAGAACCTAACATAACATAGTCGGCACCTAATGCAAGTGCCTTAATAATATCTGCATATGTTTTGAATCCTCCGTCGGCAACGATTTTAGTTGAGAGGTGTCTATTCCTTTTTTTAATTTTATTACACTCGTAAATTAAAGATGCCATTGGGTACCCAACACCTGTTTGGACGGTTGTTAAACATCCACCACCATTCCCTATACCAATCCTTACATAATCCGCCCCCGCAAGACAGTAGTGGTAGAAAGTATCAGGATTGGCCACATTACCCACCATTAACACTAAACGATTTTGGTGTTTTGATTTTGCGGCACGACACGAATTTAATAGATCTACCATATGACCATTGGCCACATCGATAAGTGCATACACGACCTTACCTTTAGGAATTTTAAAATTATTATTTAAGAATATACCATCAAATTCGGTTAGACTGTAGGATAAAAAATGTTTATCACTAATATGGGTATCATCAGGATCCTTAATGCGAGGTAAAACCACCATTATACCTAAATCACTGAAGTAATGATGGTTTTTGCCATCAACAACGGTATCCATAGGTGCCGTCATTAAAGGTAATTTGTCTTGATCGTAAAAAGGGGTTACCTGTGATCTTGACCTTACGGACGTAGTGGGCGCAGGTTGAATTAGAACATCATTGAAATCGTACATCATAATCTAAAAATTGTTATTTTAAGTTTTTGGTAAGTTCTTTACCTTTCTCAGTTAAGAAGAATTGTTCTTCGGTGTTTTCGTCTTCGTAGGAGTCCATTACTCCCTGTTCCTTTAATTCATACATGATGGAACCAGTAACTATCGTCTTAAGTATTGTACTGAATTCTTTCTCCGACCAAAAGAAATCCAACTCAAGAGTGGGGTTTTCAACATACTTTTCGGTCACCAACTTTATAAGTTTTTTGGTTGCGTACTCTTCACCAATATGGTAATCATCGAAGAAAAAAGATTCTCTAAGTCCCTCCAATATATTCTCCACATGATGTAGGACTACTTTGGGTGCGTCGTATTTGTTAGTCTGTGACATATCAATAATATAGATAATATTTTTTTCCTAATCAACCCCCCCATAAAGACTTTATTTTTAAGTTTAAATTATTTATATTTAATCTTAAACAAGTAATTACTATTATGGCAAAAAACGGAAAAATATTTATTCAGATCGCATCCTATAGAGATCCAGAACTGATTAACACCTTAGATGATTGTATTGATAAGGCGGACAAACCTGAAAACTTGGTATTTGGTATTTGTTGGCAACACTCTGATGAAGATGAGTGGGACAACATAGACAAATATAAAGACGATAAAAGATTTAAAATTGTTGATGTCAATTACAAAGACTCTAAAGGTGCGTGTTGGGCAAGAAACACACTACAACAAGAATATACAAACGAGGAGTATACATTACAGTTAGATTCCCACCACAGATTTATTGAGGGTTGGGATACTGAACTTATAAAGATGTTGAAGGGGTTACAAAAGAAAGGACATAAAAAACCTTTATTAACTTCTTATATTTCATCATATAATCCAGAGAACGACCCTGAAGGGAGAGTTAAAGTCCCATGGTTAATGAATTTTGATAGATTCATACCTGAGGGTGCTGTTTTCTTCCTACCCGCAACTATACCAGGTTGGAAGGATATGACGGAACCAATACCTGGTAGATTTTATTCGGCACACTTTGCGTTTAGTTTAGGTAGTTTTGTTAAAGAGGTCCCCCATGATCCTGAGTACTATTTCCACGGTGAAGAAATAAGTATCGCTGTAAGAGCGTTCACCCATGGTTATGACTTATTTCACCCACACAAAATTATCGCTTGGCACGAATATACTCGTAAAGGTAGAACCAAACAATGGGACGACGATAAGACTTGGGGTAACAGAAATACCAACTCTCATTTACGAAATAGGAAGTTATTTGAAATGGATGGTTTAGAGAAAGATATAGATTTTGGAATTTACGATTTCGGTACTGAGAGAACCTTGGAGGATTATGAAAGGTATGCGGGTGTTAACTTCAAAAAGAGATCTGTACAGGAATATACAAAGAAAAATAACTTTGCACCAAACCCACCCTTATATGGTGAGGAGTATGAATCATCTTGGACAAGATCATTTAAACATTGTATTAATATACATAGGTCTTCTGTTACTGAAAAAGACTACTCATTTTGGGCGGTTATTTTCGAAGACGAGGATGGAACACCCATACACAGAGAAGATTTAAATAAACAACAAATAGACACTCATCTTAACAGTTCGGAGGACACATTTAATTTGTGGAAAGAATTTGACACTGTTAGACAACCTCAAAAGTGGATTGTTTGGCCGCACTCGGAATCTAAGGGTTGGTTAGAAAAAATAGAAGGTAAATTATGAAAAAAGTATTAACAGGATTCAGTAATAACATATCCCAACATAAGAACAAAATTAAATGGTGGGTAGAAAGTTTTAGAAAACATTCAGATGCGGAGATTGTTTTAATTGCCGCAAATACCACAGATGAAGATAGACAAGCGTTAGAAGATCTTAAGGTAAAATATGTGGAGGTTATTGAGGAGGATACATGGAGAATTAACCACCAAAGACTAATTCACACAAGAAATTTTATAGAGTCTTACGATGCGGATTTATTTTTAGCTACAGATGTATTTGACGTTCTATTCCATTCAGATCCTTTTGAGATGTTGGATACTGACAATCATGATATATGGTTTAGTCGAGAAGGTATTTTAGTTAGGGAGGAACCATGGAACGCGGACGTATTAAAAAAGACATTTCCTAATGAAGTACAATCATGTATGAATACCGAGATAGTATGTTCGGGTATAATGGCGGGTAAGAAAGATGCGTTTGTAAAGTTGTATGATAAAATGTATGAAATGTGTGAAAATAGTGAAGACGGACATAATATTAAAGATCAGGCCGCACTAATTATTTTAGTTAAGGATCAATGGATTGAGAATCTAAGAATCTTTGATTTAGATGAGGGATGGGCAATGCATTGTGCAACGTCAGGACCAACACAGTACTTTACTCAATGGGGTATGAAAAACAACATTTTAGGTAAAGGTTATGGAATCCCCGAATTAAAGGAAGACGGTTCTGTTTATAATAGTAAAACAAATAATAAATACACCATGGTTCACCAATTCAATAGAATTGAGGAGTGGTCAAATATTTTAACAAAAGAGTATGAGTAAAAATATTGCATGTATGTGTACGATGTCACATCAACACAATAGGTTAGATACCGATTGGTTACCTCTTATAACCAAAGATAATTATGATAAGGAATTGATTGTTGATGTTACAAGAGACCAATCATTTAAACCAGGTTTTCACTTTACTGAGGATGGGGTTAGAACAAATCTTAATTTTCCACATAACGTAAGTAAGAGACATTATTGGAATAGTCATGGTAACAGGAACATAATTTGGTTTCACGCTCATTTACGTATGTTAAATTTTTACTTATCTAACCCTGATTACGAATATTATTGGTTTTTTGATGATGACGTAAGAATAGATGATTGGAATTCATTTTTAACTCAGACAGACACAGATGATTCTGATTTCATATCATATTTTGTATTTAAAAAAGATGGGGTTAGTAGTCAACCTAATGTCCCTGTAATAGATAATAGAACAACATCATCACACATGTGGTTAGAGAGATTCCCTGGTGACGGGGATACATTACCAGATGGTATTACAGAATGGTTTGGTTCATTCTTTCCTACGGTAAGATATTCTAACAGGGCGATGAAAAAATTATTAGAATTAAATAATCAAGGATACCATGGTTATGGTGAAGGGTTTGTACCGACAGTCTTAAATCAATGTGGTATGAAAATAACAAGTTTAATTACTTCAAATGATGATTCTAATTTATTTGATTTTGAAAACAATAAAATTTGGCACAAAAACACAATTGTAGATTGGGCATGGATATAAAGAATACTACTATAGTTACCGCAATATTTGATATTGGTAGAGATGAGTGGGACAACTTCACAATGTCTTACCACACCTACTTAATGTGGATGAGAAACATTCTTTTTTTAGATACCAATATGGTAATCTACACTGAGGAAAAATTTAAAAAACAGATCATTGATTTTAGGAAAGAGGTTGATCCAACATTAGAAAAAACAATTATTGTTATTGAACCGTTAGAAAATATCATTGGTTATAAGAAGTTCTTTAATCCTCTTAATACTTTAATGTCTAGCGAGTCCTTCAAATCTAAAATACAATTTCAAGTACCTGAAATGACTAAACCACTTTATAACGTGGTTATGTTTGCAAAACTTTTTTACATATTAGATGCACATAAAAGAAACTTATTTAATACTGATTTATTTGTATGGGCGGATGCGGGTGTACTAAGAAACGACAAACCTGAATTAGGTATTAGTTGGCCCGATACACAGAAAATAAATGAATTAGATAATAATAAAGTAACCTTCTTTTGTCACCATCCTTATGTTAGGGTTGGTGAGGATCATTATGAACAACATGCATTATCTCAAATGAGATATATACAAGGTGGTTCCATTTTCGTACCTAAGAAGTGTGTTGATGAGGTATGTGAGATATTTGAAGATGTTGTGAAAGAGTCTGTGGAAGGTGGGTACGTTGGTAGTGACGAAAAAATGTTTGACTTCTTATACTTGAGAGATCCAAATAAGTATAACTTAATACAATGTGGTTGGAGGGAGTATATAGATTTATTTACAAGTGATAAGGATTTGAAAGTAGTTGTCTCAAGATACAACGAAGATACTTCTTGGACCAATAAACTAAATTATGAATCAATTATATTCAATAAAAATGAATCGGATAATCACCTGTATGAAAATAATTTACCTAATGTTGGTAGAGAAACTCATACATTCATGTCATATATAATTGACAATTATGATAACCTACCTAATTACGTTGCATTTGTCCAAGGTAATCCATTTGATCATTGTAATGACGTGATAAATGAAATCAACGGATTTGATTTCAAGAGTGAATTTTTACCTTTAGGTAGAGTGCATAGATATAATATGGAATATGAGTCTATTGATGATCAGATGAGATCTTTCGGCGAAACTATGGGTATTAACATAACTTTCCCTTCATATAACGTACCGGGTGCACAACACATAATCAGTAGAAGGTTAATTAGAAAACACCCTATTGAGTTTTATAAAAAAATACATTCTTTAGTTAATACTGAACTATATCCTTTCTCATGTTTGGATTTTGAGAAGACTTTATTTCAAATATACGGAATATATAATGTTTGATTATCTAATAGTTGGTAGTGGATTTTTTGGGTCTATTTGTGCTAGAGAACTTACTGACAAGGGTAATAAAGTTTGTGTAATTGAAAATAGGAACCATATCGGTGGTAACTGTTACACATCAAATAGAGACGGTATAAATGTTCATGACTATGGTCCTCATATTTTTCATACCTCAAACGAAGAGGTATGGAAATGGATAAATCAATATGCGGACTTTAATAATTTTACTTTAAGACCAGTTGCAAATTACGAAGGTGAGGTTTATTCCTTACCATTTAATATGTGGACATTCTCCAAATTATGGGGAGTCACTCATCCTTATGAGGTGAAAGAGATAATTAAACAACAAAGTTCTCATATTAACAACCCAAAGAATTTAGAAGAACAAGCAATTAAACTCGTTGGGGTTGACGTATATGAAAAGTTAATAAAGGGGTATACGGAGAAACAATGGAGAAAAAATGCAACTGACCTACCTAAAGAAATAATTAAAAGATTACCTGTTAGATTTACATACGATAACAATTACTTTAATGACAAGTACCAAGGAATTCCCATAGGTGGATATACTCAAATATTTGATAAACTTTTAGAGGGTATTGAAGTTAGGTTGGAGACTGATTTTTTTAAGAGTAAATTACCGAAACATAAAAAAGTAATTTATACGGGACCTATTGATAGGTATTTTAATTATAGGTTTGGTGAGTTGGAATATAAGACAACAGAGTTTCATCACAAAAAGATGGGGACCGACAATTATCAAGGTGTTGTAATGATGAACTATACTGAAAAGGATGTTCCCTACACTAGAACCATTGAACATAAACACTTTGAAGATATAAAGTCTGAAAATAGTTGGGTTACATGGGAATACCCCACCGAATATAAGGCGGGTTTAACGGAACCTTACTATCCTGTTAACG
>Ga0233438_10000725_pt1 | contig 40149 bp, 30 predicted proteins | sample SI_123_September_FD_182720 | JGI IMG/M metagenome (GOLD analysis project Ga0233438, IMG submission 182720) | Seawater microbial communities from Saanich Inlet, British Columbia, Canada - SI_123_September2016_10_MG | ecosystem: Environmental > Aquatic > Marine > Inlet | place: Canada: British...
TTTGGACAAAATGTTGTTCATTTAATACCAATCCTTTTTCCAGCCCTTCTAAAAACTCATTAAAAACCAACTGATATTTTTCATTTTTGTAGGAAAGTTTATCCGACAAAATTTCCTCAACAATAAATTGGGCTAGGGGATATTCTACAGTTGATTTTTCATTTTCATTTAAAACCTCTACTTTAATAGAATGTGCTCCATAGCTCAACATTAGTCTTATTAAATCCTGCTCTTGGTTACTCAAATCGTGTTTAACTCCCTTTTGAAATGCTTTGCTAGGTAAGTTATTTGGACTTACAGATGGAAGAGAGTTCGTAGATTGTGGCTCTCTTTTGGAACGTAATTTTTTTTGAATTTCAGTGATAAGAAGTTGCTCATCCATTTCAAATATTTGAGCAGTTTTTTTAATGTAAACAGATCGAGATACTGCATCTGGAATAATAGAAATGGAAGTAATAATGTCATTAATAGTTTTAGAAATATTAATTGGATCGTTCTTAGTTTTTTCAAGTAAGTGATTTGCTTTAAATGATATAAAGTCAATTTGCTGGTCATTTAAATAAGATTTAAAATCCTCAGTAGATAATTGATGGGAATAACTATCTGGATCTTCCCCCTCTGGAAATAAAACTACTTTAACACTTAACCCAGCTTTTAATAACATGTCCACCCCTCTAAAAGAAGCGTTAATTCCAGCTGGATCGCTATCATATAGAATCACAACATTATTGGTGAATCTTTTTATGAGCCTAATTTGACCATCTGTTAGCGATGTTCCACTTGAAGCAACAGCATTTTTCACCCCGTTATGGTGAAGAGAAACAACATCGGTATACCCTTCTACAAGCAAACATGAATCACTTTTAATAATTTCACTCTTGGATTGGAATAAACCATACAGCACATTACTCTTATTGTAAATGTCGCTTTCTGGAGAGTTAAAATATTTTGCAACTTTCTTATCCGTTCTTAAAGTTCTTCCTCCAAAGCCTATTATTCTTCCAGTAATATTATGAATTGGAAAAATTATTCTTCCGCGAAAAAAATCATAAGTCCCTTTCTCACCTTCCTTTATTAATCCAGATTTTTTTAAAGGTTCTAGGCTGTAGTTAGAATTTTTTGCTTCATTTTCAAGAGCATTATAATCCTCTGGAGAGTAACCAATTTCAAATTGGTCTATTGTGTTTAGATTATAACCTCTTTTTTTCAAATAGGACAAACCAACAGATTTCCCTTCATTGGTTTCCTTTAAAGATTTTTTGAAAAACTCATTAGCAAATTGGTGGGCTAAATACAATCCTTCTTTCTGGTGCTTTGCCGCTATTTGTTCTTCAGATTCTTGAGTTTCTTCAATTTCAATATTGTATTTATTGGCAAGCCACTTTAATGCTTCTGGATAAGATAAATGTTCGTGTTCCATTAAAAAAGAAACTACATTTCCACCTTTTCCAGAACTAAAGTCTTTAAATATTCTTTTTCCTGGAGAAACCATAAAAGATGGAGTTTTTTCATTTGCAAATGGGCTTAGTCCTTTAAAATTGGAGCCCGATTTTTTTAAATGAATAAAATCGCCAATAACTTCCACTATATCTGCAGAATCAAAAATTTTCGCTATTGTTTCTTGGGGAATCAAATTTATTTTTCAGTATAAAATTATTGGTTTACAACATAAAAATACGAATAGTTCATTGTACACAATGCAATTTTAAAAAAATGCATCAACATTTAGCCATAGATTTTTAATTACCTATACATTTGTGTAAAATTAACAAAATGAGTAAAGATCAATACCAAGCACACGACTATTACTTTATGGACGAACTTCTTTCTGATGAACACAAATTAATTAGAGACTCTGCAAGAGCATGGGTAAAAAAAGAAGTTTCGCCAATTATTGATGATTATTATGAAAGAGCAGAATTTCCCAATCAAATTCTAAAAGGCCTTGCTGGTATTGGAGGATTTGGACCCTATATTCCTGAAGAATATGGAGGAGCAGGGTTAGATCAAATATCCTATGGCCTAATTATGCAAGAATTAGAAAGGTGCGATTCAGGTTTAAGATCTACGTCTTCTGTTCAGAGTTCATTAGTAATGTATCCAATTTATAAATTTGGTAGTGATGACCAAAGAAAAAAATATTTACCCAAATTAGCCAGTGGAGAAATGATTGGCTGTTTTGGGTTAACAGAACCTGATTTTGGATCTAATCCAGGAGGAATGACTACCAATTTCAAAGAAGATGGAGATCATTTAATACTAAATGGAGCCAAAATGTGGATATCCAATGCTCCGTTTGCTGATATTGCTGTAGTATGGGCAAAAGACCCTAATAACAGAATAAAAGGAGTTATTGTGGAAAGAGGGATGGAAGGTTTTCAAACACCAGAAATGCATGGAAAACATTCCCTGAGAGCTTCTGCAACAGGAGAGCTTATTTTTAATAATGTGAGAGTCCCAAAAGAAAATATCTTACCAAATAAAGATGGTCTTGGAGCTCCATTAATGTGTTTAGATTCTGCAAGATATGGTATTGCTTGGGGAGCAATTGGCGCTGCAATGGATTGCTACGATTCAGCACTAAGATATTCCAAGGAAAGAATCCAATTTGGAAAACCAATCGCTAGCTTCCAACTTATTCAAAAAAAGCTTGCAGAAATGATTACAGAAATTACTAAAGCGCAGCTTTTAACTTTCCGTCTAGGGCAACTTAAAAATGAAGACAGAGCAACTTCTCCTCATATATCTATGGCTAAAAGAAACAATGTGGATATGGCTTTGAAAGTAGCTAGAGAAGCAAGACAAATTCATGGCGCAATGGGAATTATGAATGAGTATTCTGTGATGAGACATATGGCCAATTTAGAATCTGTAATTACTTACGAAGGAACGCATGATATTCATTTGTTGATTACTGGTCTTGACATAACTGGCATTCAAGCTTTTAGTTAACCCACTGAAAAGAACTTATCATTTCTTCCAAATCTTCAATGATAAAACTAATGCAAGGCCTCAATGAGTCGTAGTTGGGTTTCGCTTGAAAAAGTAGTTGTCCTGAAAAAAAATGTTGGGAACTATCTGTTATTGTAAAAGCATAATTACAAGCGGTATTGCCTTTTATTTCATAGGCTAGTGCAAAAACTTTTTCATCTTCATTTTTCCAAACTCTTTCTACAATAGCAGATGATTTAAAGCTGTGTTCGTAGACCATTTTTCTAAATCCCTCTGACATTTCTAAAAGATTGTCATTCAGCTCAAAATATTCACATAAGACTTCTGCTTTAAATTCAGGGAAAATAATAGTTTTGCTGCATTCAGGATAGGTTTTAAATTTTTGTTCCCATGAAGCATAATCGGGAAGTTTAAAGCTAAACATACAAGAATCTTTTATGAAGTAAAAATCTTTTACTGGTAAGTCTATTCTCAAGTAACTTTTTGGTTTTGGGAAAGTTTTTTCTCTTGAGCAACTTAAGGCTACAATTAAAATAGATATTAATAAATATTTTAGGAAATTAATCAATTCTAACTTTTAGTTTCTTGATTCTTCTTTTATCCGATGCTTCCACTGTAAAATGGTAATTTTGATAGGAGATTCTTTCATTTTTTAATAAGATCTTCCCTGCTTGCTCAATACAAAATCCAGCTAAAGTGTCAGATTCTCCCTTAGCTTTCTCAAAAATTTTCCCATCTATATTTAAAATTTTATAAAAGTCAATTAAAGGAGTTTTTCCATCAAAAATATAATTACGCTCATCAATTTTTAAAAATGTTACGTCTCTTTCGTCAAATTCGTCGGTGATATCTCCAACTATTTCTTCAAGTACGTCTTCTAAAGAAACTATTCCAGACGAACCTCCATATTCATCAACAACAATTGCTATATGGGTTTTTTCTTCCTGAAACTCTTTAAGCAAGTCATCAAGTTTTTTATTTTCAGGTACGAACTTAGCATCTCTTAATAGCTGTTTCCAGTCATATTTAGAATCTTCGTTCATATTGGCTAATAAATCTTTAACATATAAAATTCCTTTTATCTGATCAAAAGTTTCTTCGTAAACAGGAATTCTAGAAAACTTAACAGTTTTCAGTTCGTTAATTAGAGATTTATAATCTAAATCAGTTCTAAACGCTAAAACATCGGTTCTAGGTGTCATAATTTGTTTTACATCGGTGTTTCCAAATTTTGATATCCCTTCCAAAATTTTTTTCTCCTCATTATTTTCTACACTATCTTTTGTTAAATCAAGTGCATGCTTAAGCTCCTCTGAATTTAATAGCTCGATTTTTTTATCAATTTTTTTATCAATTATTGACGTGCTAGATATTAGTAAATTACTTAAAGGGTTGAAAATAATTTTTAAAATGGTAATAGGTAATGCCATTATTTTTGAAAATCTTATGTTGTAACTGTTCGCATAAACTTTAGGAATAACCTCCCCAAATAGCAATATTATAAATGTGACAGAAACTACTTGGATAATGAAACTAGTTATAAAGTTTTGTGTTTTAGAAGGGAAAATTTCACTCATTATTATTGAAGAAACTATAACTATAGCCACATTAACTAAATTATTTCCAATCAATATTGTAGCTAAAAGTTTTTTTGGGCTTTCTAGTAATTTTAAAACTCTGTTGCTGTTTTTATTGTCAGTTTCGTTAGACAAATATACCTTTTGCGAATTTGATAAGCCGAAAATTGCTACCTCAGACCCTGAAAGAAGAGCGGATAAAAAAACTAAAATCAACATAGCTAAAGCCCATATTCCAAGATTAGGATTTGAAAAATCTAAAATAATTAAAGGTTTTAATAAAAATTTAAAAGCAGAGGGAATTTCCAATTCGTGTTATTTGATTTAAAATGGTAAATCATCATTATCATCTGGCGATGAAAATTCCTTTTCGGGGGATGGTTTACTTTCATTTTCAACAGGTTTCTCTTGACTAGAGCTTCCCATAGATTCTCCAGTACTACCTAACATAGTGAGACTATCGGTAATTACTTCTGTCGAATATCTATTGTTCCCTTCTTTATCTTGCCAAGTTCTTGTTTTAAGTTTCCCTTCTATGTACACTTTGGCTCCTTTCTTTAGATATTTCTCTGCGATCTCTGCAAGCCCCCTCCAGGCAACAATATTGTGCCATTCTGTTTGAGAAACTTTTTCACCTGTTTTTCTGTCTTTGTAATTTTCTGAAGTTGCAATTGAAAAATTTGCTACTGTCGCTCCATTTTCTAAATGCCTTACTTCTGGGTCTTTTCCAAGGTTACCAATTAGTATTACTTTATTTACACTACCTGCCATGATTTGTTTTTATCCTATCAAATTTAATTATAATCTATGAATAGTTATGTTTTGATTTATATAATTTTCAACAATTTTTGGAACTGCATATTCGTTCAATTTTTTTATTTCAATTCTCTCGTATTTCTTGTTTTGAAAAAGTTTTTTTATTTCAAATTCCCAGAAAGTTACATTTAGCTTTTGATGTGTTAAAAGATGAGTAACTTCTGTTTTTTTGGAAAGGATAGAAGTTTTAATTAAGTCTTTTGGTGGAGAGAAGGATTCTATTGATTCTTCAAAAAGTGGAAACTGATACATATTTTTCCAAATATCATTTTTAATTCTTTTTTCTAAAAAAATAAATTTTTCACTCTTTAAAATTATAAAATTAAAAAAACGTTCTTTTTTTATGATTTTCTTAGACTTTATGGGTAAGGAAAGGATTTTATTATTATTGAATGCAAAGCACTTGCTATTTAATTGACACGAGTTACAGTTAGGGTTTACAGGTTTGCATTGAAGTGCGCCAAATTCCATTACAGATTGATTGTAAGTGTCTACATTTTTCTTTGGTAAATTTATGAAGGCTATATTTTCAAATATTTTACTTCCCGATGTAGTATCTATGGGGTCTTCAATTCCAAAATACCTGCTTAGAACTCTGAAAACATTTCCGTCTAATACTGCTTTTTTTTCATTGAATGCAAATGATGCTATTGCCGATGCTGTATATTTGCCAACTCCCTTAAGTTTGATTAATTCATCATAAGTTTTTGGAAATTCTCCATTTAGATGGTTAGAAATATATTTAGCCGAATAGTGCAAATTCCTTGCTCGAGAGTAATAACCTAAACCTTGCCATAGTTTTAAAACCATATTTTCCTCTGCTATTGCAAGATCATGGACATTTGGAAATTTTTTGATAAACTTTAAATAGTATGGAAGCCCTTGATCTACTTTGGTTTGTTGAAGAATTATTTCACTAATCCATATTTTATAGGGGCTTTTACTTTCTCTCCATGGTAAGTTTCGTTTATTATCGCTATACCACTTAATTAATTTTAGACTAAAATCATTATCAATCATACTTACAAAAATAAAAAACTCAGCGGTAGCTTTTTGGCTTTCATAAATAAAATTATATTTGCAATCCAATAAATGGTGAAATCCTTATTTTAACTATGACAAAAGCAGACTTAATTTCAGAAATAACAGAAAAGACAGGTGTTGAGAAAATAGCTGTGCAGGCAACAGTAGAATCACTGATGACTTCCATTATTGATGCGATGGAAAGTGGTGAAAATGTTTATTTACGTGGATTTGGAAGTTTTGTGATTAAAAAAAGAGCAGAAAAAACGGGTAGAAATATTTCTAAAAATACAACAATTATTATACCAGAGCATTTTGTTCCTACTTTTAAGCCAGCTAAAACTTTTGTTGAAGTTGTTAAAAATAAGATTAAGAAATAATAAAGTATTTAATAATAATTTAAAAGATTAGTATGCCTAGCGGTAAAAAAAGAAAAAGACATAAGATGTCTACACATAAGAGGAAAAAGCGTCTGAGAAAAAACAGACATAAGAACAAGTAGTCTTTTTCCACTGACAATATTATTTTATTGTGTAACCGCTCTGCTATAATCAGATAGGAGGTTAAGTGTCGTATGAATTAGTTATAAATTCATCATCAGACGAAGTAGTAACTGCATTACTTTATGACAACAAATTAGTTGAAATTCATAAAGAAGGTCTTGATGATCGATTTAATGTAGGAGATGTTTATCTAGGTAAGGTTAAAAAAATCGTGCCAAGTTTAAATGCTGCATTTGTAGATGTTGGATACGAAAAAGATGCATTTTTGCATTATTTAGATTTAGGTCCACAATATAGATCAATGAGCAAATTTGCCAAAGATTCTATTTCTGGAAAACAGTCTACCCACAAGCTTGGCTACAACAAGATAGAGCCAGATATATTAAAAGATGGAAAGATAAAAGAACATCTCTCTTCTAACCAAATAATTGCTGTTCAGGTAACTAAAGAGCCAATATCCTCTAAAGGTCCAAGGCTTAGTGCTGAAGTAACTATTCCGGGAAGGTTTCTGGTTTTAGTTCCATTTTCAGAAAAGATTTCAGTTTCTCAAAAAATAAAAGATCCTGCTGAGAGAAATCGTTTAAAGAGACTTATAAATAGCATCAGACCAAGAAAGTTTGGTGTGATTATAAGAACTGTAGCACAGAATAAAAAAGTTGCCGAATTGGATCAAGACCTTAGAGACTTAGAACAAAAATGGTCTAAAATGTTCAAAGAACTTAAAGATGCAACTCCAAGAAAAAAGCTACTTGGAGAAATGAATCGTGCTACTACAGTTTTAAGAGACGAGTTAAATAAAGAGTTTACAAGTATTCACGTAGATGATGAATCTTTATATAATGAGCTAAAGGATTATGTTAAGACTATAGCTCCTGAAAAGGAAGATATTGTTAAGCTCTATCAAGGGAAAGTAAGTCTATTCGAAAGCAAGGGGATTAATAAGCAAATAAAAGCAACTTTTGGCAGGAAAGTTAACTTAAAATCTGGAGCCTATTTAATTATTGACCATACTGAGGCAATGCATGTTGTAGATGTTAATAGCGGAAACCGAAAGGCCACCAATGTCAATCAGGAATTAAATGCTTTAGAAACCAACCTAGAATCAGCTGAAGAAATTGCTAGACTTTTAAGGTTAAGAGACATGGGAGGTATTGTAGCCGTCGATTTTATCGATATGTACGATAGAGCTAATAACAAAAAGCTTATTGAAAGTTTTAGAAAGTTTATGAAGGACGATAAAGCTAAGCACAATATCCAGCCACCAAGTAGATTTGGAGTTGTAGAATTGACTAGGCAGCGTGTTCGTCCAGAAACTGAAATTAAAACTACTGAAACTTGCCCAACTTGTCTTGGTAAAGGAGAAGTGCAAGCTTCAATTCTAATTATAGATGAAATTGATTCAATGCTAAACTCAATTATGGTTGAGGGGATAGCAAAATCTATTACTTTAAATGTTCATCCCTTTATTGACGCTTTTTTGAAAAAAGGAGTTAAAAATATCCAAAGGCAATGGTTTTTAAAGTACAAAAAATGGATTGCTGTTAGACCCATGACAGAGCTTGGTATTTTACAATATCAGTTTTTAGACGAGTCCGATAATTCTATTTAAATTTAATTGTTAAAATGGTTCCATCCCTGGGCTTGTAGTGGGGTAGAGGTGTCCCCATTTCCAATTAAATTAATTCCTTGAGATTTTTTGGTAATATGACCTAAGACAGTAAGGTTAGGGTCGTTTTTAATCTTCTCATAATCTTTTTGATTAATGGTGAAAAGTAATTCATAATCTTCTCCTCCGTTAAGGGCTGAAACGGTAGGGTTTATATTGAAATCCATAGAAGTTTGATAAGTCTGTGGGTCTATGGGTATTTTTTCTTCGTAAAGCTGACATCCAACATTACTAGATGTGCAAATATGAAAAACTTCAGATGCTAATCCGTCGGAAATATCTATCATACTGGTTGGAATTACATCACATTTTTTTAAAAATTCAATTACATCTCTCCTTGCTTCCGGCTTAAGTTGTCTTTCTAGAATATAATTAAAGTTATCTAGTTCAGGTTGCATATTTGGGTTGCTTTTCCAAACCTCTTTTTCTCTTTGCAGTACGTTAAGTCCCATGTAGGCTCCTCCCAAATCCCCTGTGGTAATTAATAAATCATTTTCTTTAGCTCCAGACCTTTTGACAATTTCCTTTTTCATTGCTTCGCCTATTGCTGTTATGGAAATGGTTAAGCCGTTAATACATGATGTAATATCTCCACCAATTACATCAATTTTGTATTTTTCACAAGCCAGTAAAATTCCGTCGTAAAACTCTTCAATTGCTTCAAGAGTGTATTTGCTAGAAATAGCCAAACCAACCGTAATTTGTTTTGGAATACCATTCATGGCATAGATGTCACTTATGTTTACAATTACAGATTTGTAGCCTAAATGTTTTAAAGGGGTGAAGGCCATATCAAAATGTATTCCTTCCACAAGCATATCGGAACTTACTAAAATTTCTTTACTAGAATTTATTATTGCAGCATCATCTCCTGGACCAAGAAGAGTATTATCATTAAATAATTTAATTTTTTTTGTCAGTCTTTCTATAAGCCCAAATTCACCTAAATCTTTTAGATTAATATTTTTCTCTTCTTCATTCATGGATGCAAATTTAGTTCAATAGTTATAATTTCACCTTGTTATTTGCAATAACAATCAATTCTTGTATTAAATACTATTCAACATTTCTTTTATCATCTGTTATTTTGAGGTATATTTGCAGTAATTACTACTATATTCAAATAGCTAAATGATCAAAGTAACAGAAAATGCAAAGTCCAAAGCTTTACAGCTAATGAGAGATGACGGTAATGAAGGTTATTTTATTCGAGTTGGTGTAAAGGGAGGAGGCTGTTCAGGTTTGATGTATGAACTCAAATTCGATAATACCCTAACCGACAGCGATAAATCTTTTATGGATAACGGAATAAAAGTTGTTGTAGATAAAAAAAGTTTTCTTTATCTAATTGGAACAACGTTAGATTTTTCAGGTGGGTTAAATGGAAAAGGATTTGTTTTTAGCAATCCTAATGCGGATAGAACATGTGGATGTGGAGAAAGTTTTTCATTATAAAGTGGATAAATGTCATATACTGAAAAAGAATTAAAAGAAGAGTTAGACAACAAATCCTACGAATTTGGTTTTGTTACTGATATCGAAAGTGAAAAGGCTCCAATAGGCCTTAATGAAGATATAATTAAATTAATTTCTTCTAAAAAAAATGAACCCCAATGGATGCTTGCTTATAGGCTAGAAGCTTTTCGTGTTTGGCAAAAAATGTCAGAACCAAATTGGGCCCATGTCAAATATACAAAGCCAGATTTTCAAAACATTTCTTACTACGCAGCCCCAAAAAACAAGAAAGAACTTAAAAGTCTAGATGAGGTTGATCCTGAACTTTTAAGGACCATGGAAAAACTAGGAATATCTATTGAAGAACAAAAAAAATTAAGTGGAGTTGCTGTAGATTTTGTTATGGATTCGGTTTCGGTAGCTACATCTTTTAAAGAAAAACTAAGCGAATTAGGAATAATTTTCTGCTCTTTTTCAGAAGCTGTAAATAACCATCCAGATTTAGTTAAAAAATATATGGGAACTGTTGTTCCTCACACCGACAATTACTATTCTGCCCTAAACAGCGCAGTTTTTTCAGATGGTTCTTTTTGTTACATTCCTAAAGGTGTCAGATGCCCTATGGAGCTATCTACATATTTCAGAATTAATGAATCTGGAACAGGACAGTTTGAAAGAACACTTTTAATCGCAGACGAATCTAGTTACGTAAGTTATTTAGAGGGCTGTACCGCTCCACAAAGAGACGAAAATCAATTACATGCTGCAGTTGTGGAACTAATTGCTCTTGATAAAGCAGAAATAAAATACTCCACAGTTCAAAATTGGTATCCTGGAGATGCTAAAGGCAAAGGTGGTGTTTACAATTTTGTTACCAAAAGAGGAATTTGCGGTTATAGATCTAAAATTTCTTGGACACAGGTAGAAACTGGATCAGCAGTAACTTGGAAATACCCTTCATGTATTCTTAAAGGAGATCATTCTATTGGCGAATTTTATTCTGTTGCAGTTACCAACAATTTTCAACAAGCCGATACAGGAACTAAAATGATTCATATTGGGGAAAATACTAAGTCCACCATTATCTCTAAAGGTATTTCTGCTGGGAAAAGTCAAAATAGTTACCGTGGTTTGGTAAAGATAGGTAAAGGTGCAAAAAATTCAAGAAACTTTTCTCAGTGTGATTCACTCCTAATGACTGACCAATGTGGAGCGCATACTTTTCCATACATTGAATGCGAGAATCCAACCGCTACCGTTGAGCATGAAGCAACCACTTCTAAAATCGGAGAAGATCAATTATTTTATTGTATGCAAAGAGGGATAAGTGAAGAAAAGGCAATTAGTTTGATAGTAAACGGATATGCAAAAGAAGTTTTAAATAAGTTGCCAATGGAGTTTGCAGTAGAAGCCCAGAAATTACTAGAAATTAGTTTAGAAGGTTCTGTAGGATAAAATTTAATTATGAGTGAATTACTAATAGAAATTAAAGATTTAGAGTGTAATATTGACAACCAAAAGATTCTTCAAGGATTAAATCTTAAAATTAACAAGGGAGAAGTTCATGCGATAATGGGCCCCAACGGTTCTGGAAAAAGCACACTTTCGTCTGTCTTAGCTGGAAATGACAACTATGAAGTTACCAATGGCTCAATTAATTTTTTGGGAGAAGAGATTTCTGAAATGAGTCCGGAGGAAAGATCTTGGAAAGGAATGTTTTTAGCATTTCAGTACCCAGTTGAAATTCCCGGGGTTAGCAATATTAATTTTTTAAGAACTGCACTTAACGAAAGAAATAAATACTTCGGAATAGATTCTATCCCAGCAAAAGATTTTTTAAAAATGGTTGCCGAAAAGTCAGAACTTGTAGGCTTAAATAACAAACTTAAAAATAGATCTGTAAACGAAGGTTTTTCAGGTGGAGAAAAGAAAAGAAATGAGATTTTTCAAATGGCAATGCTTGATCCTAAATTATCAATTTTAGACGAAACAGATTCTGGGTTGGATATTGACGCATTGAAAATTGTAGCTAATGGGGTTAATAAACTTAAATCTTCTGAAAATGCTACGGTTGTTATTACTCATTACCAAAGATTACTTGATTATATTGTCCCAGATTTTGTCCATGTTTTACACGAGGGGAAAATCATTAAATCGGGCGATAAATCTTTAGCATTAGAGTTAGAAAAAAAAGGATACGATTGGTTAAAAACTGATGAAAATATTTAAAACTCTTTTAAAGTTATCCAATTGATTATTAAAGATCTAAATCATAATTCATTACTTAAAGAAAATTCTAAATTAGATTTAGAAGCTCTAAACCTAGGCTCTTTTCCAAAAAGAAAAGAAGAAAGATGGAAATACACTCCTTTAAGATCTCTAAAGAAAATTAATTTTCACAACCAATTTAATTTTAAAATTGAGCATCTTAGTTCTCTAGGAATCCCGAAAATTGAAGGACTGGTCATTGTACTGGAAAATGGAAAATTTAATTCCAGCTTATCCAATATTATAGATTTAATGGATATTGAATTGTTATTTCTCAATGATTTTGATATTGTCAACAATTCTCAAGAACCAAGTCATAAAGACTATTTCACCAATCTTAACTTTAGTTTTTTAACTGAAAAAGTTGTTTTAAAAATAAAGCCTAATGTTAATATAAATGAACCTATAAATTTTGTGAATATTATTTCAGATGATAATTGTATTTCTAATACTCAATTTAATATTGATATTTATGAAAATTCCAAGCTTCATATTAGACAGTATTTTTTAGGAAGTTCCAATAGTGAAGATGGTTTTATCAATCACAGAAATCAGGTTTCTTTGAAAAGCCAAAGCTCTTTAACCATTGATAAATTTCAAGACCTTAATCAGAATTTCAATTTTTGTAATGAGTTTATAGATCAAGAGCGAGAAAGTAAATTTATTATGAATACCTTTTCTGCATCTGGTATTATTCTAAGAAATGATGTTTTCAATAATGTAAACGGAAAGAACTGCCATAGTGAACTTAATGGAGTTTTCGCACCTATAGAAAAACAACATTTTGACAACCATACGACTATAAACCATTTTGTTGCTGATTGTAAATCATTCGAAAATTACAAAGGGGTAGTAAAAGAAAGTGGTGTAGGGGTATTTAATGGAAAAGTTATTGTTCATCAAGATGCTCAAAAAATTGAAGCATTTCAGAAAAATAATAATATTCTTTTAGATGATGAATCCAAGATTTACTCTAAGCCCGAACTAGAAATTTATGCAGATGACGTAAGGTGTAGTCATGGTTCTACTACTGGAAGATTTGATGAGGAAGCATTATTTTATTTAAGATCTAGAGGCATAAGTGTAAAAAAATCTTTAGAGTTAATGACATTAGGATTTATCAATGAGGTAATTGAAAAGTCTAATGATTCAGCGTATAAAGAGTTTGTCCTTAAAAGATTAATTAAAGATTAATTGTTATTTATTTACAGTTTGTTTTACTTTAGGGGATAAATAAGTTTTGATCTCTAGAATTAAAATAGCCTTCTTCTTATTATTAAGTTTAATTGTTTCATTTGGGATATCTCAAAAACTGAATCTAAGTTTTTCTCAACATGTTCCTTACTCTAAAGACTACAAACCACTTTCTTGTATTAGTTACAAGTCCAACAATATTCTTTTTCAAAAAAAAATAAATTCTAAATTTTGTGATTTAAAAGTAAATATTTTTGACAGCCATCTTGACGACGTAAATCACTTCAATGTTTTATTAAAGGATGAAAATTTTATCGGTATTAGACACATATTTGGCGAAATTTATTTGTTTACTTCTGTAAATAACGGTGTAGAGGCCATTTTGAAATGCAGAGTATTAGATATTACTTCTAACTTCCTGACCCCTAAAAATTTATTTACCGAAAAAAACAAGTCTGGATATCCATCCAATTATATTCTTGGAGAAAAGACCTTTGAAAATAAATTTCATTTTCTTGTAGAACTTCCATTTCAAAATGGAATGCAAGAAGATTTGAGAACAATTACTGTTGATAATAAACTGAATATTGTGAATGAGGTTTACAACAAATTAGATTTATTATTTGCTTCTAAAAGAGATAATAAGATTTTGTTATCCAACAATGGAGTTGTTTACCTACTTAAGAAATTTTGGAAAAAAGGCAACAATTTTTATATCTATAAACTAGGTCAGGACATACTTTCTGAAGTTCAGATAAAATTAAATAATAGAAAAATAGCAGCACTAGATTTTTTTTTTAATTTCAAGGATGAGCTTGTTATTTCTGGTTTTTACTCTTCCCCTATTCGATTTAATTATGAAGGTTTTTTTCTGTTTAGATACGATGCGGATTTACACTTGGTTCATGAAAATCAATATTCATTAACTGAAAATATTGTAGAAGCTTTCAAATCTTCAAAAGAAATTAAAGAAAGTGGTTTTGGATTGGACAGGTTTATAATTACAGACTTTAGTCTAGATAGTATTGGTAATTATTATTTATTATCAGAAAACATATCAAAAGCTACTATTAAAGAGGAAACTTACTGGGTTTCTAGTGGTTTTTTTGTTATAAAATTTAATAAGAATGGCAATTTTATATGGGGAAGTCCAGTTCCTTTAAATCAAAAACACAAAGATTTAAGTTTCATAGGTACTTTCTTAGTTAATTCTTATAATTACAAAAAATACTTTTACAATGATTTAAAAAATTCAAATTTGAGAAAAGGGGTTCCTGCTGAGTACGGAATTTTAAATTACTGTGGAACAAAATATGTAGAGTTTACACTGGCTGGGCTTGCTCAGGAAAATATTAATTCTGTCAATTTCCCAGGTAATGATTCTGAGAAGTATGCATTTTTTCCAAATCAGCTCAACCCAAATTCTAAGGGACCCTCTTATTTTGTTGTTTTAAATGAGAAATCAACTAATATTATGCTTGCAAAAGCTAAATAATATTAACTTCTCTTTCAAGTGTTATTCCAAATTTGTCTTTTATGTCCAAAATAATTTTTTCTGATAAATCAAATATTTCCATTCCATTTGCAAGACCATAATTGACCAATACTAGAGCTTGTTTTTCATGAACTCCATAGTTATTAAATTTCTTCCCTTTCCACCCGGCTCTTTCTATCAACCACCCTGCAGCAATTTTAAACTCATTTTCATTGATTTCGTAGTTTACAACATTTGGATAATTTTTCTTTATCAGTTCAAGTTGATTTAAACTTACTAATGGGTTTTTAAAAAAACTTCCGCTGTTTCCAATTTTTTTTGGATCGGGGAGCTTACTTTGTCTTATACGAATTATAGCATTACTTACCTCTTTGATGGCTGGATTCTTTATATTTTGACTTTCTAATATTGCTTTAACGTCCCCATAATTAATATTTAATACTGGATTTTTCTTTAGCTCTAGAGTGATATTTAGAATAATATATTGATTTTTCATTTTGTTTTTAAATACACTTTCCCTGTATCCAAATTCACAATCTGAATTATTAAATTTAACAATCTTTCCAGATGAAATTTCTAATGCCTCCAGTTCTACAAATGTTTCTTTAATTTCCACTCCATAAGCACCAATATTTTGCATTGGAGCAGTCCCAGTATTTCCTGGAATTAAACTTAGGTTTTCAATTCCTCCCCATCCGTTGTCTACACAGTACATAACCAATTCATGCCAATTCTCTCCCGCTCCAATCTTTAAAAAAATAGACTGTTGGTTTTGGCTAATAATTTCTTTTCCTTTTATATTATTTAATATTACTAGTCCATCAAAATCTTTTGTGAAAAGAATATTACTTCCTCCACCAAGAATAAGCAACTCTAAGTCTTTAAATACATTAGTTTTTGTTGCTTCTATTAATTCATTAATTGTATTTATAGATGTGAAATATTTAGCCTTAACATCTACTCCAAATGTATTTAATTTTAATAATGGATAATTTTCAATAATATTCATCTAGACAAACCTAATTATATTTTCTTGGATTTTAATATGCTTGTCCTTAAAACAATATTACATACTTTAGTAACACTTTAATTTACTACGTTATTAAAAAAGTAATAATTTCTGTAACAAATGACTTGGCTAATGATCAGCGGGTTAAGAAAGTGTGTGATACGCTAACCAAAAATAATTTTAATATAACTTTGGTTGGCAGGCAATTGCAACATTCTCTAAACATTAATAGACCCTATAAAACAGTTCGCTTCAAACTAATTTTTAATAAAGGAGCATTGTTTTATATGGAATATAATATAAGATTGTTTTTTTTTCTTTTATACAGAAGATTTGACATTTACCATTCCAATGACTTAGATACATTGCTTCCAATGTGGCTTACTGCATTTACTTTCAAAAAAAAGTTAGTTTACGATTCTCATGAGTATTTTTTGGGGGTGCCAGAAATTCAAAATAGATATTTTGTTAAAAAAGTTTGGTCTTCTATTGAGTGTTTTATCTTCCCAAAATTAAAATATGTTTTTACTGTAAATAAATCTATTTCAGATTTGTACTTTAAAGATTATAAAGTAAGGCCATTAGTTATTAGAAATCTTCCAAATAAAAGCATTTTAATAAAAGTTAAAACCAAGAAAGATCTTGGTTTGCCCAATGACAAGAAGCTTGTAATTCTTCAAGGCTCTGGAATTAACGTCGATAGAGGAGCTGAAGAGTTGTTAGAGGCTATTTCTATACAAGATGATTTTTTTCTTTCTATAGTTGGCAAAGGAGATGTTGTTGATAAACTTAAAAAAAGATGTACTCAATCAGATTTGGTTAATAAAGTGCTATTTGTTCCAACTCTTCCATATAGTCAAATGATGCAGTTTACCTTAAACTCTGATGTCGGAGTTAGTCTCGATAAGAATAATAATATTAATTATCAATTTAGTCTTCCCAATAAAATTTTCGATTATACCAAAGCTGAAATACCATTCGTTTCAACAAATCTTTTGGAGATAAGAAAAATTACAGAAGAATTCCATACTGGTGTTTTAATTTCAAATCTGAACCCAGAAAGTATAATTGAGGGTTTGAATAAAGCTATAGCTTTAAAAAAATCAAAAAATTTCACCTCTAATATTGCCAAAATGAATACCACTTTACATTGGGAAAGCGAATCTATTTCATTAATTAAAACTTATAAAAAATTTAAGTAGAAGTAGCCTTTCTACATACGTAGATTACTTCATTTTTAGAGAAACCGTATATTTTTTTTTCTTCACTATTGTATTCTCTCACTATGTCAATAGGCTTTGCAGAAAACCCATTTTCATTTAAAATTAATGGCAGACTATCTTCACCGTAAATTCTTACGTGGTCTTCTTGTCCAAAAGCTTTCAACCTTCCTTCTTTAGAAATTATCGAGTTGTCTTGGTAAGTTTTTCCTTTTTTTAAAGGAACTTGAATTAATAAATGACCATCATTTTTTAAAACTCTATTTAATTCTTTAATAGCTTTTTTATCTTCTAAAATATGTTCTAAGACATGAAAACAAATAATTAAATCAAATCTTTGATCAGCTTCGTTTATTTTAGTTATGTCATAACTTTTTTGAGCATAAAATTGGTTTTCAAAGTCGGATGAAATATAGTTTTCAAATATTGATTTGAAAAAATTATTTAAACTTCTGTGGGGTGAAAAGTCTAAAATTTTTTGACTTTGATTCTTAAAATTCTTCCTTATATATTCCCCTAGTGCTCTAGATCTTGACAATGCACCACAATTAGGACAGATTTTGTCATCACTATTATAAAAAGAAATTGGAATAAACTTTTTTGACTTAGCAGAACAAATTAAACATGTTGTATTTCCCCCTTTGTAGATAATGTAATAAACTATCTTTCTTATGAAAGGTTCTATTTTAAATTGCCAGCTTTTTGGAATTAAAATTTTATAAATATTCTTAAAAAAACTATACATTTTGTTTTTCTCTAAGAAAGTAAATCAGTTTATATAAGTCAAATATTTTTAGAGAAGGTCTTGAAGAAAGCAGCTGTCTTTCTAAGATATTTATAACAGGTTTTGATAATGGAAAAATTAACCATGTCAATTTTAGTTTATTAATTAGATGATAGGTTTTTATAAGTTTTATAGAACTGGTGTTTAGGACGTTTTTTTCCAAAAATACTAGGTTTTTTATAGCACTCTTGGTTTTTTCTAAAAAAATACTGCTGTCTTCAATTCCCTCATGAAAAACAGGATTGTTAATTTGAAAAATAGCTATTTTATTTTCTTTAAGTTCTAAAGATAGTAGGGTATCTTCGTGACCGTAAGTTTCAATTTTTTCATTAAACCTTATTTGTGACAAGATTACTCTTTTTATCAGAAAGTTGTTTGATCGAAAACAATGGTATGGGTTTTTAAATCTATAATTAAAGTTTTGATCTTCTCTCTTAATTCCATACAACCACCTTAGTTTTTTATTTTTATTTTTTGGCGGATTATAGTGGTGTTTTCTCCCACCATATACTACTGCATTGTCAAGTTGTTCAAAATATTTTTCTAGAAAATTTTCACTTTGGATGCTGCAGTCACAATCTATAAAAAGTAGATTTTCATAATTGGCATTTTCTAAAAAAAGATTTCTGATTTTAGACCTTCCAATGTTTTTTTTAAGAATTAGGTATTTAACCGCATTGTGGGAATTGATTTCAGCATTTAATTTTAAAGTTTCCTTATTAGAACCATCGTCAATACAAATTACTTCATATGGTTTTTTACTTTCCTCACCTTGGTTAATTATGGTGATAATTAAATCAACAACATTGAAGTTATAAATAGGGATGCAAATACTTATCAATTCATAAAAGATTATTCCAAAATAGTCTGATTATTGAATTTTACAACTCTTGCAGGATATTTATTTATAATGTCAAAATCGTGAGTTGCCATAATTACTGTTTTTTCTTCTTCAGCTACTGATTTTAAAAGATGCATAATTTTCTCACTTGTTTCCGGGTCTAAATTTCCTGTTGGTTCGTCTGCTAAGATTAATTCTGGATTATTAACTAATGCTCTTGCAACAGCTACTCTTTGTTGTTCTCCTCCAGAAATTAAATGTGGAAAAGAATCTGCTTTATCTACCATATCTACTTTTAAAAGTAGCTTCTCAATTCCTTCATTAATTATTTTTTTCCCTTTCCATCCAGTTGCTTTCATTACAAATCTTAAATTATCAGCAACTGATCTATCCATAAGAAGTTGAAAATCTTGAAAGATTATACCAACCTTTCTTCTGAGTTCTAATATTTTCTTTCTTTTTAATTTTTTTAGAGTTTGTTCTCTAAAAAAAATATCTCCACTACTAATCCCTACATCTCCATAAATTGCTTTAAGAAGACTACTTTTTCCACTTCCAGTTTTACCGACAAAATATACAAATTCACCTTGATTTATCTTTAAATTAACTTCGTTAAGAATTATATTATTTTGTTGTTTTATTTCAACATTTTTAAAGTCTAGAAAAAGGTTTTGTTCCATGGCAGTTTAATATCTTTTATATTCAAATTTATAATAATATAGAATACTTCTTTAATTCTTCTATTTAATGTTAACACATTGTAGTTGAAAATAATAGTAAAGCCATATTTCTTATGGGTCATCACTAACTATCTTTAAAAATTATCAAATTATAGTTTTTTAATGAATAAGATTATCAAGGTATTTATTTTTTCTCTAGCAATAATTTTTACAAATACTTCTATTGCACAAAAAACTTTTCTACGTAATGATCCTTATAAAAACTTTAAAATAGCTCAAGAACTTTTTGACAAAGAAAAGTATAGTTCAGCCCAATACTATTTCAAGGATGTCATTAATAAATTCAACAATCCTCAGGATGAGGTGAGAATAAATGCTGAATATTATTTTGCAGTTTGTGCATTGAAATTATACCATAGAAATGTAGAGACGATTTTAACTAGGTTTTCACTAGACCATCCAGATCATCCAAAATCTAAGAATATTTATTTCCAACTTGGAAAGCATTATTATCAAACCAAAAAGTTTAAAAAATCTATCGAATTTTTTGAAAAAATTGATCAATACGATTTATCAAGTGAGGACCAAAGCGAGTATCTTTTTAAACTTGGATATTCCAAATTTATAAAGAAAAATCTTGCTGAATCAAAAGTTCTTTTCAACGAGCTCTTGCAAAGTAAAACAGATTACGATGTTCCAGCTACATATTATTACAGCCACATAGCATATGCCCAGGGAAAGTACCAAACTGCTTTAGTTGGTTTTAGAAAGATTGCCAATAATAAAATGTTTAAGCCTATCATTCCTTACTACATTACACAGATTTTATATCAACAAAATAAATACGACGAACTTATTGCCTATGGACCATTGTATATTGACTCTATTACAGAAAAAAGAAAAGGGGAGTTTGCTAAATTAATTGGAGATTCTTATTTCAAAAAAAATCAATACGAACGTTCTTTAGAATATTATCAAACTTTCATGAGAAATGCAAAATCAACTAGGGAAAGTAATTACCAAGTTGGCTATTGTTACTACCAAACAAAAAAACATAAAAAAGCTATTGAGATTTTTTCTAGGGTTGCTACTACAGACGATTCGTTAACACAGATTTCCTACTACCATATGGCGGATTCTTATTTAAATCTTGACGAAAAAGATTATGCAAGAAATGCATTTCAGGAGGCGAGCAAGCTGAATTTTGATCTTGATATAAGACGAAATTCATTATTTAATTATGCTAAGTTGGCTTACGAACTAAGTTACAATCCATACGACGAAGCAATTAATGCCTTTCAGCAATTTATTGAAGATTTTCCAGATTCTGAAGATGCTAAAGATGCTTACGAGTTTTTATTAAAAGTGTATCTAACCACAAAAAATTACGACGATGCACTTGCTTCAATGGATAAAATAAAAAATAAGGATCCAAGAATGCAGAAAGCTTATCAAACAATTGTGTATAACAGAGCTGTAGAGCAGTATCATAATAGAGAATACAAGAATGCAATTGCAAACTTTGAGTTGGTTAAAAGGTATCCAATTGACCAAAATTTAAATGCCATGAGTCAGTTTTGGATCGGAGAATCAAATTATAATTTAAAGGAATATTTAAGGGCTGTGGAGAGTTATGAAAAATTTAGATTTATTAACGGTGCTATTTTAACCGATCAGTTTTTAGATTTAGATTTTCATATTGGATACAGTTATTTTGAAAAAGCCAATCCATATGAAAACTTGTCGGGAAATGAAGCGAAAATTCAAAAAGAAGAACTTAGAAATGCTTTAAAATACTTTAGAAACTACATTCATCAATACAATTTGCCAGATTCAAGTAATTATAAAATTGCACTTTTAAGAATTGCTGACACTTATTTCTTGCTAAGAGAAGATAGCTTAGCAATAGAAAATTATGCATTGTCTTCTAAAGTGGGAAATGATAACCATTCTTACGCATTAAATCAAATGGCTACTTCTCAAGGGCTAATTCAGGACTACCTTGGGAAAATAAACACTTTAAAAAGGCTAACAGACCAATACCCTAATTCAAAGTATCAAGTTTCTTCTCTTTTAAATTTAGCCCAGGCTTATAAGGATGAAAACAGAAATAATGAGTCAATAGATACCTACTTAAAATTTATTGATGAATATCCAAATAACAATTTAATATCTAAAGCATATGTGGAAATAGGAAGTATTTATTTAAAAGAACAAAACCATCAAGAAGCTGAAAAGTTTTTATTAACGGTAATGGATAATTATCCAGATGCAGAGCAAGAAAATCAATTAGCTACTGAATTAATGATGGAAGTTTATAATTTAAGGGGGAATTTAACAGGTTATTACGATTGGCTTAGCTCAAGAGGAATCGATGTTAGTGTTCAGGAGAAAGATTCAACTTTATGGAGGTCTGTTGTTCTTGCAAGAGATAACGGAGATTGCAATAAGCAAATTGAAAAAGCTTCTTACTACCTAGATAATATTGAAGAACCTGTAAGAGAAATTTCAGCACATTATTTTATGGCTAATTGTTATTATGCGGAGGATAAGAAAACACAAGCTTTATTTCACTATGATTACATTTCTGCAAAACCAAATAATAATTATTATATAGAAGCTTTAAAGTATGCTGGCGAAATAACTTATGATGCTAAAGATTTCAAAAAATCTCTTACTTACTTTTCAGTTCTAGAAGATGTAAGTATTAATCAAGAAGACTTGTCAATTTCTAAAAAGGGGCAGTTTTATTGTTTTCATTATTTAGACAATCCCAATTCTACCATTAAGTATGCAAAAAAGGTTCTTCAGTTATCGGACTTAAATAATAAGCTTCAAGAAGATGCGTATTTATTTTTGGGTCAATCTTATCAAAAAATAAATCAATTAGATAGTGCGAAATTATATTACGACAGTGTTGTGCAGTTCACCAAAAGTATTGCAGCAGCAGAAGCGAAATACCACATTTGCGAGATTGCATTTAAAAGTGAAGATTATATATCCTGTGAGTCTTTAATAATGGAGCTAGTCAAGCAAAAGCCTTCCTACGATTATTGGTTAGCAAAAGGAATACTATTGCTTGGAGATAATTTCACAGCTCAGAAAGATTATTTCAATGCAAAACATAGTATTGAAAGTATTTTAGACAATTACGATGGTTATAAAAAAGATGAAATTTTAGCAGTAGCAGTTCAAAAAATAGAATATATCCAGAATTTGGAACTTAATGAAATGCAAGAACAGCCAGAGCAAGAAGAATTGGAAATAGAATTAGAAACAATTGATAAGGATCTAGAGAATACACCGGAAGTTTTAAATCCAAAGGAAGTTGATTCAAAGGAAATTAAGAAAGATGAAAATAAATAAACTCCAAATATTACTTTTTTTTATTTCAGCAATATTGAGTTTTTGCAGTATTGCTCAACAAAATGAAAACACCGAAACTTTTTTAGGTATTGGATCTGGGAATAGAAGAATTGATAAGATTCAAAAAACACCAATTTTTCCAATTCACACAGACTCTGTAACTATATTGGACGATGTTAAATACTATTTAGAGCCAAAGCGTCATATGACAAATTACTCTATTGAAAATATAAAGCCTGCAAGGTTAAAGATAACTGCTAATGGAAATAAGTTATATCGGGGTTATTTAAAAGCTGGAGCAGGAACTTACCTAACTCCACTATTGGAATTGAATTATGCTTCAAAAAGATCAAGAGATGAAAGTTGGGGTCTAAATGCAAGAACAAATGGTAGTTTTTCTAGTATTAAAGAAATGGGGAATACTAAATTTTCAGATTTAAATTTAGGAGGGTATTATCAAAAGTTTTTTATGAATTACGATTTGTGGTCAGAAGTTCAGTATGAAAGAAATTCATATCAGTTTTATGGATTGGATTATAACGACAATTCTATGTATCAATTTTATGGTATAGATGTCAATGATTCCTTAGGAATAGAATCGTTTAAAAATTCTGATACTCTTTTTAAGCAAAATTACGATTTATTGGATTTGCATTTAAAGTTTAATTCTAGAAATACTGGTAGAGACACCAATAAATTAAGAATTAAAAGTTGGGTAGATTTTCACCATTTAAATAGTAATTATAATCTTTCTGAAAATCATTTTCTTCTCGGGGCTCATTCTGGGTGGCTGATATTGGATGAAGAATTTTTAGGAACTTTTGAATTAGATATAAATAATATAAATTCTCCAGAAATTTTAGAACTAGACGAAAACAATATTATTCAGCCAAGTAACCAAAGTTCTAATACGTCTGGTATTGTTCGTTTTAGACCACATATTTATTCAAGAAAAAACAATTTAATTTTTAAAGCTGGAATATCTCTTCAGGCCAATATTAATGAAAATGCTAAATTTTATGTATTTCCAGATTTAGAGGTTAGCTATAGTCTTTTTAATAATGTATTTATTCCTTATGGAGGGTGGGTTGGCAACGTACAAAGAAATACTTTCAATGACATAAGGTTAGAAAATCCATTTATTTCTGAGGATTCACCACTTCAAAACACAGTTCAAAAAAGCAATATATTTGCTGGTGTAAGGGGTTCTTTAAGTAGTAAATTCACTTTTAATTTATCTAGTTCTTTCCAGAATTTGGATAGTATGTATTTCTTTGTTCCAGACACAACCTCTTCCTATGGCAATAAGTTCCAGATGATGTATGATAACCTTAGTCAAACATCTTTTCTTGCTGAAATCACTTATCAGGAATTAGAAAAGTTAAAAATCTCAGCTAAGGGGGAGTATTTTATATACAGCCCTTCTAATTTTAGTCGTGCTTGGCAAAAACCTGACTTTATATTTACACTGTCTAGTTTGTTAGATTTATCAGATAAAATTGTTTTAAAATCTGATTTTTATTTGGTAGGCAAAAGAGATGTTTTTTCTTATTCTGAGCCAGAATCATTTTCTGAATTTAAAGATGATAAATACATTTACAGTTTGCCAACTTTTGTAGATATGAATATTTCTGCAGAATATAGGTACAACCAAAAAGTTTCCGCTTTTATTCAGTTCAATAATTTCACAGCCAAAAAATACCAATATTGGCAAAATTTCCCAGTTCAATCTATTAATATTTTAGGTGGAATTACAATTAGTTTCTAATTGTTGAAAAGTATCCAATTAATTGGAGGTTTTCTTCCTTTTAAAGTGCTCTATAAATAGTATATTTGATCATTCAAATTTTATCAAATGAGTGAAGAAAAAGATTATTCAGCAGACAGTATTCAGGCTCTTGAAGGAATGGAGCATGTTAGGATGCGTCCATCGATGTATATTGGAGATGTTGGTTCAAGAGGATTACACCATTTAGTATATGAAGTTGTAGACAATTCTATTGATGAGGCTTTGGCAGGACATTGTGATGAAGTTTCAGTATCTATTTTAGAAGGCAATGGTATTCGTGTAATGGATAATGGTCGTGGAATCCCTGTAGGAATTCATAAAAAGGAAGGTGTATCAGCTTTACAGGTTGTAATGACAAAGATTGGTGCTGGTGGTAAATTTGATAAAGACTCCTATAAAGTTTCTGGTGGTTTGCATGGAGTTGGTGTTTCTGTGGTAAATGCTTTGTCCATCAATCTTAAGGCAAGTGTTTTTAAAGAAGGTAAGATTTATGTCCAAGAATACAAACAAGGGAAGGAACAGTACCTAGTTAAAGAAGAAGGAACTACCGACTTAAAAGGAACTGAAGTTATCTTTTACCCAGATCCTGAAATATTTGAAGCTCTTGAATACCAGTACGATATTTTGGCTACTAGAATGCGTGAATTGTCTTTTCTCAACAAAGGTTTGACGATTGTCATGACAGATGAGCGCTCGGAATCTAAAAATGAAGATGGGAATGCACCTGTGGAAACATTTTATTCAGAACGAGGGTTGTCAGAATTTGTTGAGTTTTTGGATGGAACTAGAGAGAAATTAATTCAAAAAGTTATAAGTGTTGAGGGTGAAAAAAATGGAATACCAGTAGAAGTAGCTTTAATTTATAATAATTCTTATGCTGAGAATATTCATTCCTATGTCAATAATATTAATACTCATGAGGGAGGAACTCATCTTTCTGGTTTTAGAAGAGGATTGACTGGAACATTGAAAAAGTATGCTGAGAAATCTGGAATGCTAGACAAATTAAAATTTGATATTTCAGGGGATGATTTTCGTGAAGGGTTGACTGCAATTGTTTCTGTGAAGGTTCAAGAACCTCAATTTGAGGGTCAGACTAAAACTAAATTGGGCAACAGAGAAGTCACTGCACCAGTCAGTCAGGCTGTAAGTGAAATGTTGAACGACTATTTAGAGGAAAATCCAGATGATGCAAAACAAATTGTTCAAAAGGTTATTCTTGCGGCAACTGCTAGACATGCAGCTACTAAAGCAAGAGAAATGGTACAGCGTAAAAACCCTATGGGTGGTGCGGGATTACCAGGAAAACTTTCTGATTGCGCTTCCAAAGACCCTACAGAGTGTGAGGTATATCTTGTTGAGGGAGATTCTGCTGGCGGAACAGCAAAACAAGGAAGGGACAGGCATTTTCAAGCCATTATGCCTCTAAGAGGGAAGATTCTTAATGTTGAAAAAGCAATGCAACATAAGATTTTTGAAAATGAAGAGATTAAAAATATTTATACTGCTCTAGGTGTTCGTGTTGGCACCGAGGACGACTCTAGAGCGTTAAATATGGAAAAACTGCGTTATCACAAAGTAATTATAATGTGTGATGCCGATGTAGATGGAAGCCATATACAAACTTTAATAATGACTTTCTTCTTTAGATATATGAAAGAATTAATCGAAAACGGCTATTTATATATTGCTACTCCGCCACTATATTTAATAAAGAAAGGTAAACAAGCCAAGTACGCCTGGGATGACAATCAAAGAAAAGATTATGTTGATCAAATGAAAGGCTCTGGAAGCGAATCTAGTGTTCATGTACAAAGGTATAAAGGTCTTGGTGAAATGAATGCAGAACAGCTTTGGGATACGACTATGTCTAAAGCAAATAGAACATTAAGAAAAGTTACTATAGAAAGTGCAGTGGAAGCAGACAGAATTTTTTCAATGTTAATGGGGGATGAAGTTCCACCAAGAAGAGAATTTATCGAAAAGAATGCTAAGTATGCAAATATTGATACGTAATTCTTAATTAAAAATTTTAAAATATAATATTATGAAAGTAACCATTGTAGGAGCTGGGAATGTAGGTTCAACTTGTGCTGATGCAATTGCCTATAAAAGAATTGCTAGTGAAGTTGTTTTATTGGATATTAAAGAAGGTTTTGCTGAGGGGAAAGCATTAGACATGACTCAAACATCTTCTTTACTAGGTTTTAATACTAAAATTGTTGGTAGCACTAACGATTATTCAAAAACTGCTGGAAGTGATGTTGTTGTTGTTACAAGTGGTATCCCAAGAAAGCCAGGGATGACTAGAGAAGAGCTTATTGGTGTTAATGCTGGTATAGTAAAAACAGTAACTAATAATATTTTAGAGCATTCACCAGATGCGGTAATTGTTATTGTGTCAAATCCTATGGATACTATGACCTATTTAACATTAAAAGAGAGTGGTTTAGATAAGCATAGAATTATAGGTATGGGAGGAGCTTTAGATAGCGCAAGATTTAGAACTTATTTATCAATAGCATTAGGAAAACCCTCAAGTGATATTCACGGAATGGTAATAGGGGGTCATGGAGATACAACAATGATTCCACTTACAAGACTAGCAACTTATAACGGAATTTCAATCAGTAATTTATTAGAAAAAAATCATTTAGATAAAGTTGCCGCTGATACTATGGTAGGTGGTAAGACTCTTACTGGACTTTTAGGAACTTCAGCATGGTATGCACCAGGTGCAGCCGTAGCTTTTTTAGTAGATAGTATTCTTAACGATCAAAAAAGAATTATCCCTTGTTCTGTTTTCTTAGACGGAGAATATGGCCAGAATGATATTTGTGTTGGAGTGCCAGTTATTGTTGGGAAAAATGGTTGGGAAAATATAGTGGATGTTGATTTAAATGATTCAGAAAAAGACTTATTTGAAAAAAGTGCTGGTGCAGTAAGAAATATGAATAGCGCATTAGACAATATCTAGCTTAAGGCTACACTAGATATTTATCTTTACTTTTCAGTTCATCTATAACACAACTGTCCAACATTATAGATTTTCTATTTCTAGAAATTATATCGTAGAAGAGGTCTCTTATGAAATTTGGAATTATATAGCTTACCGACATTATTGATTGCCAATTTTTCATTAAAACTGATATTTTAATTACCGCTAATGATTTAGAATAAATTTGTCCATTATGGTAAAGTATAATAGTCTCTTTGGGGTTTGGAAATAGGTTAAATTTTTTTTTAGTTTCTTTAAATATTTTGGATGTAGATGGACTTATTAAAATAGAGTCTGATTTATCATTTTTTAGTATATATTTCCCCCAGAAATTGCAAAATATGCATTCGTCATCTATAAAAACTATTGTAGAATTTTGATTTAACATTTAACAAACTTTAAAATATTTCTATGAATCCCGTCCTCAAGCATCATAAAATATATTCCATTGTTCAATTTACTTACTGGAATTGCACCTTTTGTATATCCAGATTTAACTTTCCTTCCAGTTAAGCCTATTATTTCAAAATAAAGTTGTTTTTCAAGATTTTTAATATTAATAATATCAGTAGCTGGTACCGGAAATATTTCATATTTATTTTCTAATTTATACGAAATTCTAGAAGTCGAAATTAAAGAATCATTAAAACCCATAAATAAAGAAAGTCCGCCTCTTTTATTGCCTATAATAAGATCAATTAAGGAGTCATTATTTAAATCAGAAATTGCTGGTGTGCTGTGAGTTCCTGTGAAAACATTTTGGAAGTTACTATCTACTAAATTAAAATTTCCCGATAGGTTGTTATCTATATTATTGTATTTATAAACAGCGCCTCTTTTGCTTCCCACGTACAATTCAAGATCAGAACCATTTCTATAAAAAATTGGAGAACTCATCCCTATATTAGTCCACCACTCAGATACTGAAACGCCTCCAAATGTTTCAGACCTTAAATCAAAATTAAAATTAATAGAATCTCCAATATTCTCAATATAATTTAAATTCCCTATTGCTTCACCCACTACTAAATCTAGATCATTGTCATTATCTAGGTCAAAAAGTGTAGGGTGAGCATTAAATCCAAAATCAAAAACATTATTAAAAATGTCAGTTAAGGGAGATATGCTTATACTTAAATTTATTATTGCTGGGTTTGAAGAAACGTTTTCTAAGAAATGCAATTTTCCGCTGTAATCACCCACAATTGCATCTAAATCTCCATCTCCGTCTAAGTCTCCTAACGTAGGAACTAAATTAATATCGTTTATTTGGGAGGAAATATTTTGAAAATCACTGGAGATTTTCTTGAATATTGGATTTTCGTTGGTTCCTACATTTTCATAAGACTCTATGTAAGAATTATAATGAATTGGAATACTTAAATCAAACTCACCAAAATTAGAGACCAAAAGATCTAAAATTTGATCGTTGTTTATATCCACTATTAATGGTTTAGATTCTCTCCCAAGTTCAATGGTATTTTCCTGGAGAAAATTTTTATTTTGCAAATAAAATTGAGGGGAATTGTTGCCTCCAAAATTTTTATAGAACCAAATACTCTCTTTATCTGCTGACTCACTACTAGAGTTAGGGGATACTATCAAATCTTTTATACCATCGTGGTCCATATCTTCATAAAATGTAGCTGGGAATAGATGCAAGTCAGCTGGCACAGAGTAACTTGGGAAAAGTGTGTCTTGAGAAATAAAGGAGGTGTTTAAGTTAACTCCTGTGCTATCATTGTATAATGCCACTAGGTTGCTGTAAGAAACATCGCCAAGAATTAGGTCCTTTACTTGGTCGTTGTTTAAGTCTAAAGAAAGGATGGTTGAACCACTATGTCTTAAATTATTTCTTGTAATACTTACTGAGTCTTCAGGGTTAGGGACATTAAATAAACAAGTATCAAATAAGGTGCAGGTATTAGACAATCCAGATTCGCTAAAATTTCCCCAACAAGCATTTTTCATTTCAAAAATTAAGGTATCTAAATCTGTCGAAATATTTTTGTGGTATTCTATTACTGACCCCTGAACTCCAAAATTTAAAATATCTAAATCTCCATCGTTGTCTATATCACTAATACAAGGAACATCTGATGAAACCACATAAATATTGACATCGTTATTGTATTGGGAAGATAAAATATATGGCACATTAGCATTTATAGAAGATTGGAAAAAACTCAATGAATTAAAGGATAGTTCATTTCCACTAGAAGTATTTTTCCAAAGTCCTATTCCTCCGGAGACATAACTAAATATATCTTTTTTTCCATCATTGTTAAAGTCTCTTAGTAAAACCCAGTTCTTTAAATCAGGTGGAAATAATCTTTCATATTTTGGGGCGTAGATAAAATTATTATTTTCAGAAATAAAGGTAATTACTTTGTCACTAGATCTGTCAAAGACAAATAAATCTTCAATTTGATCATTATTTAAGTCGATTTTTGAAATTTGTGCAGAATTAAATCCGCCTGTCCATGGGTTAATAAGAGTATCGTTATTTACGATTACTCGAATACTATTTTGCTGAACTAGTGAAAAGTTCTGGCTTTTTACCAAAGTAAAAAACATTACTAAAAATGAGAGTATCGATATTTTTTTGGATAGAGTCAAGTACACTAATATTTATACGATATATTTATAAAATAGATGGTTTAGTTCTTTAAAATATTGATAATCTAGTTAATACAAATGTAGTTCTTAAAGTCAAACATTATTAACTTGTTGTGGAATTGTTGGTAATAACCAATTGAAATTTTATATTTGCGCCCTCAATTTTATTTATATTAATAACTAAAAAAATTTTAATGCGAAATAGAAGTGCAATATGGGTATTTACCATTTTATTATTTTTAGCCTGTTTATATCAGCTTTCCTTTTCATGGGTTACAAAATCTTTTGAAACAGATATTCATGATTTAGCAGAGAAAAAGTACGACTCTCTCTCCAACGAGGCGGTCGAATTTGTAATCAATGGAGACACTCTAGTAATAGGTGGTGATAAAGAAAAACAACAGATTGTTTCCCACTATGAACAAAAATTATTAGCAGAAAACAGAGACCAACCGACCTATCCAATCTTAGATTTAGATTACCAAAGATGTAAAGATCAAGAATTAGGTCTTGGATTAGACCTTCAAGGAGGTATGAGTGTTACCTTAGAAGTTTCCATAGAAGATTTAGTAAAGAATTTTGCTGGAAATTCTTCCAAAATTTCATTCAAAAATCCTTTTAATGCTGCTCTTAAAGATTTTAAGGATGGTTCTACTAAAGTAGATTCAGATAATGATGATTTTATAGGTCTTTTTTATGCTCACTATAAAGAGCTGTATCCTAAAAACCCTCCAATGATTTTCTTTAGTAATGGACTAAAAGATTATATGGATATTAATTCAGTTGAAAAAACATCAGCTAATAAAAATGACCAAATAATTCAAACTCTTAGAGATTTGAGTGAAGATGCTATTCAAAAAACACATAGAATAATAGAATCTAGAATCAATAAGTTTGGTGTTAGCCAGCCTAATATTAAAAAGCTTGCTGTTTCTGGCAGACTTCAGATTGAGCTTCCTGGAGCAAAGGATAAAAATAGAATTAGAAATTTACTTCAGTCTACAGCTAGCTTAGAATTTTGGGACGGAGCTCACGCAGATTGGACAGATGAGTTTTTAGAGCTGAATAAGGCAGTTTCTAAAGAGTCATCAAACGATGTTGAATCAGATTTTATAGAAATTTCTCAAGACTCTCTAAATTCTTTTTCTGCTATTGAATTAGAATCTTATATGAATGATAAGAAAGCTAACGATTCTTTGCTAGAAGAAAAATCTTTAGAAAGAGTAATTCAGGACTCTATTATGTTAGCCGATGGAAAGATTTTAAATGGTAGTCTTTGGTTTATTCACACATCTAACAGCCCATATATTGGGGTTGCAAAGTCTGTAGATACTGCTAAAATTAATTCTATGCTAAAGTCAAAGGTGGCAAGAGATATTTTCAATCTTAGAAGACATAAATTTTTATGGTCAAGAGATGTAAGTAAATACGAAACATCTCAAAGTTTCACTGGTCATACTTTAATGGCAATTGAAATACCAACTAGTGGAGAGCCTAAGATTAATGGGGAAGATGTTGTAAATGCTTCGCAAAGTTTCGATAACGATTCTAAACCATCGGTTGCACTTTCTTTCAATTCAAATGTTGCAGATGTTTGGGCAAAGTGGACAGAACAGAAAGTCGGAAAAGTAATAGCAATTGTTTTAGACGATCAGGTTTTTTCATCTCCTTTTATAAGACAAAAGATAACTGGTGGAAATACAGAAATTTCCGGTGGCTTTGAAACAATTGAAGAAGCGCAAGATTTAGCCAATATTTTAAAGGCTGGTTCCCTTCCAGTTCCTGCTGTGATTGTAGACGAAGCTATTGTTGGTCCATCCCTTGGAGAGGAAAATATTAATTCTGGACTTTGGTCTTTTTTCTTTGCTTTTTTATTGGTTCTTTTTTATATGATTTTTTATTACAAGAGAGCAGGTTGGGTTGCAAATGTCGCTTTGATAGCAAATGTCTTTTTTATAATTGGAACTCTAGCTTCCCTAGGTGCAGCTTTGACATTGCCTGGTATAGCAGGTCTGGTCTTAACTATAGGAATGTCTGTAGATGCAAATGTTCTTATTTATGAAAGAATAAGGGAGGAGCTGAAAAATGGAAAGGGAATTAAATTAGCTATTCAGGACGGATATAAGCATGCTTATTCTGCGATTATTGATGCCAATGTAACTTCACTTCTTACAGCTGTAGTTCTGGCTTATTTTGGTTCTGGTCCTATTCAAGGTTTTGCTACTACATTAATTATAGGGGTATTTACTTCCCTGTTTTCAGCAATTTTTATAACTAGATTAATTTTCTCTTACTTTTTAGATTCTAAAAGAGATGTTCATTTTTCTAGAAAATTTACAGAAAATTTATTTACTGGAAGTACGATAGAATTTTTAAAGAAAAGAAAAGTATTTTATGTCTTTTCTGCATTGATTGTTGGCTTTGGAATTTTTTCATTGTCTACCAGGGGATTAGATGGAGGAGTTGAATTTACTGGTGGAAGAACTTATAGGGTTGAGTTTTCAGAAAAAATAGATAAATCTGCAGTTCAAAATGCGGTAAGTGATAGATGCGTTGATGACAATGGAAATAATATTGCACCTGAAGTTAAAACTGTAGATAACGCATATACTTTAGAAATAACTACCAAATACTTAGAGAAATCAGTTCTTAAAAATAAAGTTAAAGTTGCAAAAATAGATGCTTCACTAGCTCAAGCATTTCAGGACTTAGGTTATTCAAATATTGAGGATGTAAATGAGGGTATGACCTATACTCTTTTGACCTCTAGAGGAGTAGAGAGCCAAATTTCTGATGAATTAATCAAAGGTTCGTTCTTGGCAGTGATATTCTCGTTATTTATCATATTTATCTACATCGCTTACAGATTTAGAAAATGGCAATTTGGATTAGGTGCTTTAATTGCGATGTTCCATGATGTTTTGGTTGTACTTGGGTTATTTTCAATATTTTACAATATTGTTCCTTTCTCAATGGAAATTGATCAAGCTTTTATTGCTGCAATTCTAACTGTTGTAGGATATTCTATTAATGATACTGTTGTTGTTTTTGATAGAATCAGAGAATATTCTGTTCTTCACAAAAAATCATCTGCTGTTCAAGTAGTTGATAGGGCTTTAAATAGTACACTTTCTAGAACTATCAATACTTCTTTAAGTACATTTTTAGTTCTTCTAACAATATTTATTTTTGGTGGAGAGTCTATTAAAGGTTTTGCTTTTGCTTTGATGGTTGGCGTAGTAGTAGGAACTTATTCTTCATTATTTATAGCAACGCCACTTGTTGTAGATTTGTCAAAAAATAAAATCAACGCTTAATGTTCTATTATCTCCAGCTATTACTTTTAGAAGGAATTAGTGCGGGAGAACTAATATTTGTATTTCTGGTTGTTCTTTTATTTTTTGGATCTAAAAGTATTCCAAAAATTGCAAGAAGCCTTGGAAGGGGAACGAGACGATTAAGGGACGCTTCTCAACAAATTCAGGACGACATTAAATCAGCCGCTTTTGAAGATGACGAGATTACTGGATTTCCAGTTGGTAAAAAAGAGAATAAAGAATAAAACTTTCTTTAAATTACACTTTAGCAGATTTTACAGTCTTTACTATTCTCCCTGCAATTTTATAAGGATCTCCGTTAGATGCAGGTCTTCTATCTTCTAGCCAGCCTTTCCAGCCTTGCTCTACAGTAATAATCGGTATTCTTATTGATGCTCCTCTGTCAGAAACTCCGTAGCTAAAGTCCGTAATTGCTGCAGTTTCATGAAGGCCGGTTAATCTTTGGTCATTAAACTCACCATAAACTTCTATGTGTTCTTTGGTAACAGGTCTAAATGCTTCACATACTTTTTCATAGATTTCCTGAGACCCACAAGTTCTAAGTAATGTGTTAGAGAAGTTTGCATGCATCCCAGATCCATTCCAGTCTCCTTTAACTGGTTTTGGATGGTATTCTATATAATATCCATGGTCTTCTGTCAATCTGTCTAAAATATATCTAGCAATCCACATTTCATCTCCTGCTTTTTTAGCACCTTTTGCAAACAATTGAAATTCCCATTGTCCACTAGCAACTTCTTGGTTGATACCTTCTATATTAATGCCAGCTTCTATACATATATCCGCGTGTTCTTCTACCAAATGTCTTCCGTGCGTATTTCTTCCTCCAACAGAGCAATAATACATTCCTTGAGGTCCAGGATATCCACCAACTGGAAATCCTAAAGGGAGCTGGGTATTGACATCCATAATAAAATACTCCTGTTCAAAGCCAAACCAAAAGTCATTGTCATCATCGTCAATTTTGGCTCTTGCATTAGATTCGTGGGGAGTCCCGTCAGATTTTAAAACTTCAGTCATCACAAGAAATCCATTTTCTCTTACTGGGTCTGGATAGCAAGCAACTGGCTTTAATAAGCAATCAGATGAACTTCCTTCGGCTTGTTTGGTAGAACTTCCGTCAAAAGACCATACTGGACAATCTTTAAGTTCTCCACTAAAATCTTCAATTATTTTAGTTTTACTTCTCATATTTTGAGTTGGATTATATCCGTCCAGCCAAATGTATTCTAATTTTGATTTTGCCATTTCAATAAGTAAAAATTTAAGTTGTAACAAATATATATTTTTCCATTTTTTAATTTACTTTTTGAGCTTGATTTGTAGATATTATTTATTAACAAAAAGCCAACCTTAGTGTTAACTAAACACTAAATTCAGGTAAAACACACAGCTATTTTTATTTAATTTATTTGACAAAATCTTAGGGAGATTTTAAGATTTATGAATTTTTAAGGAAATAATTAGTTATTTTAGCATCAAATTATAGTTATGATACAATTTATTTTTAGTAGACTTTTTTCCAGAACTACAAAAACCTTGTTGATTTTGTCCTTCTTTTTGTCTTTGAATTCTTTCCATTCCCAGAGTCAAAACCCCTACATCATTCAAGCAGATTTAAATTTCAAAAACGAAGCATATTTTGATGCAATAGACTTATACAAAAAAGGAGAAGTAAAAGAAAAAGACATTGAGGAAAAAGGTAGGATTAATTTTCAAATTGCAGAATGTTATAGATTGGATGTAGAACCTGCTCAAGCAGAAACTTATTATAGAAGGGCTTTTAAGCTAAAGTACCAAAAAAACCATCCTAAATTATATATTTTGCTTGCCGATGTCTTGGTAGAAGAAGGAGAATATGAATCTGCAGCTGAATATGTTAGAAATTATTTAGAAATTTTCCCAGATGATAAGCATGCAAATATTTTACTTTCCTCCTGCGAACATTATGCAGAGTGGGTAAGAAATAAGACCAAACACATCATTCAAAATGAAAGACAAATTAACTCTGAACATTACGATTATTCACCCGCTTGGGGAGACATAAATCACAATACAATTATTTTTGTTTCTGCTAGGGATGGATCTAATGGTGACGGGATTGACTCTAGAACAGGAGATAGTTATATGGATTTATGGTCTACAACTAGAGACAATAATGGCAAATGGAGTGAGCCTCAACTATTGCCTAATTCCGTCAATTCTAAAGACAATGAAGGCCCTTCGGTTTTGTCCCCGTCAGGAGAAGAAATTTATTTTACTAGATGTCCTAGAATGAAAAAAGTAGATTTAGGTTGTGCTATATTTTACTCAAAAAGGAAAGGAGATTCTTGGACACAATCTAAAGAAGTAAAATTAAAGCCCGAAGATGCAGATACATTATCTTGTGGTCATCCTGCCATGGATTCTGAAATGAAGATAATGATTTTTGCTGCTGATTTCCCTGGAGGATATGGAATGCATGACTTATGGATGTCAGAATATGACTCTAGAGAAGAGAGTTGGATGACACCAGTAAATTTAGGTCCTGATATTAATAGTATAGGAGATGAAATGTTTCCACACCTTTCAGAAAATGGAGATTTGTATTTTTCCTCGGACAGTTACGAAGGATTTGGTGGGTTAGACATGTTTAAAGCTAAAAAAGTTGGAGAGAATAAGTGGGGCGATTTAGAAAACTTAAGATATCCATTAAACTCAAATGAGCATGATTTTGGAATCATCTTTGAAAGAGATACTGATAGAAGAGGATTATTCACTTCCTCAAGAGAGGGGACAAAAAGACACGATGATATTTTCAATTTTAATATTCCACCTGTATTATTAAAATATTATGTTGAAGTAACCAATTCAGAAACTGGCGATCCCGTTCCTGGTGCTACGGTAAAAGTTACTGCAATTGATACTTCTGGCGGTATTAGAGATGAGTTTGTTCAAACAACAGATATTGATGGAACTATTCTTTTTAATGAAATTTCAAAAGGCAAAAGATATATTGAACACGATTTAATTTATGAAGTTGAATGCCAAAAGGATAGCTTTTTAGTTAGAAAGTCGAAATTTTCAACTTTTAATTTAGAAGACAACAAAACTTTTTATGACCCCTTTGAGGTTCAACCAGTTGGAGAAAAAGCAATTGATTTTCCAGAAGTTCAATATGCTTTAAATAAGGCTGAACTATTAGTGGATACTTTAGAAGCTTCTATTGGTAAAATAAATTCAAAGGATTCTTTGGATTTTCTATACAACACTTTAATTGATAATCCAACTATTGTTATAGAACTGCAAGCCCATACAGATTGTAGAGGTGGTAATGATTACAATCAAAAACTTTCACAAAGAAGAGCCCAATCTTGTGTAGATTATTTAATTTCAAAAGGAATCCCAGCTGATCGTATGAAAGCAGTAGGATACGGAGAAGATATACCAAAAATGGAGGGGTTAGAATGTGACGCAATTTCAAGTTTATCTACTCAGGAGGAGCAAGAAGCAGCCCATCAAAAAAACAGAAGGACTCAATTCATTGTTCTTAACTTTGACTACGCTCCTAAAGATAATTAGTAATATATTTTTCCCTTAAGGGACCACTTTAATGAAAGATGATTCTAGATATGCCCAAAGAGGCGTTAGTTCAGGAAAAGAAGAAGTTCACAAAGCAATTAAAAATATTGACAAAGGGCTATTTCCCAAAGCTTTTTGTAAAATAGTACCAGATTATTTATCTAACAGCGATGACCATTGCATTGTTATGCATGCAGATGGGGCGGGAACCAAATCTTCTTTGGCTTATGCATACTGGAAAGAGACTGGAGATCTTTCTGTTTGGAAAGGAATAGCACAAGATGCCCTTATAATGAATATTGACGATTTACTTTGTGTTGGAGCTGTCGAAAATATTTTAGTTTCTTCAACAATTGGAAGGAATAAAAACAAGGTTCCTGGCGAGGTAATAGCTGCTATTATTCAAGGTTCTGAAGAAATATTAGAAGAACTTAGGTCGTTTGGCTTAAGCATTCATTCTACTGGTGGAGAAACTGCCGATGTTGGAGATTTAGTTAGAACAATTATTGTGGACTCTACTGTAGTTGCAAGAATGAAAAAATCGGATGTCATATCCAATAAAAATATTCAACCTGGTGATGCCATTATTGGGTTATCTTCTTTTGGTAAAACTTCCTATGAAAAACAATACAATGGCGGAATGGGAAGTAATGGATTAACTTCTGCTAGACACGATGTTTTTGAAAAAAATATTGCTAAAAAATATCCCGAAACTTACGACCACAGTATTAATTCTTCTTTGGTCTATTCAGGTTCTAAAGAACTGACAAGTGCTGTGAAAGATTCTCCTATAAATGCTGGTAAATTAGTGCTTTCGCCTACTAGAACATATGCTCCTGTTATTTGTAAAATTTTAGAAAAACATAGGTCAGATATTAATGGAATGGTTCATTGTAGTGGAGGTGCACAAACTAAAATTCTTCATTTTATCGATAAAAACCATATAATTAAAGATAATCTTTTTCCTGTACCTCCTTTATTTAATTTAATTCAGGAAGAATCACAAACTCCTTGGGCAGAAATGTATAAGGTTTTCAATATGGGACATAGGATGGAGATTTATACCAATCCAAGAAATATACAATCTATCATTAATATATGTAATGCGTTTAATTTGGAGGCTAAACAAATCGGAAGAGTTGAAGATTTGAATACTAAAAAGTTAACTATTATTTCAGAAAAGGGGGAATTTACTTACTAATGAGTGAAAAGGGATTACTTAACAAGTTAGAGCAAATCGCCATAAAATATGACGAGATATCTAAACAGATGGTAGATCCAGATGTTATTAATGACATGAAGAGATATGTAAGTTTAAATAAAGAATATAAAGAACTTACAGAAGTGGTAAATACTTACAATTCTTACAAAGATGTACTTGATAATATAGAAAATGCAAAATCCATTTTACAAACTGAAACAGACGCTGAGTTTAAGGACATGGCTCGAGAAGAGCTGGAGGAATTTCAGCGTGCAAAGACCGATTTAGATGAAAAAATAAAATGGTTGTTAATTCCAAAAGATCCGAATGACAATAAAAATGTCATAATGGAAATTAGATCTGGAACTGGAGGGGATGAAGCTTGTATTTTTGTGGAGGATGTTTTCAGAATGTTTACTATGTTTTTCAAAGAAAAATCATGGAATTTTGAAGTTCTTAATTCTAATGAAGGAGGCACAAAAGGATTTAGAGAAATATCGCTTAGTATTTCTGGAGAAGAAGTTTATGGGAAATTAAAATTTGAATCTGGAGTCCATAGAGTACAGAGAGTTCCCGAAACAGAGTCTCAGGGGAGGGTTCATACCTCAGCGATTACTGTAGCTGTTCTTCCCGAAGCAGAAGAAGTAGATTTTGAACTTAATTTAACAGATGTAAAAAAAGATACCTACAGAGCTTCTGGCGCAGGGGGACAACATGTAAATAAAACGGAATCTGCAGTTAGGGTTACGCACTTGCCGACAGGGACAGTAGTTGAATGTCAAGATGGTCGTTCACAGCACAAAAACTATGAAAAAGCACTAAAGGTTTTAAGGTCTAGACTGTATCAAGCAGAAGAAGAAAGATTGGATAAGGAAAGGGCAGATGAGAGAAAATCATTAATATCTACTGGAGATAGGTCTGCAAAAATAAGAACTTACAATTATCCTCAGGGTAGAATTACAGACCACAGAATAAACAAGACTATTTATAATCTTTCTAACTTTATGAATGGAGATATTCAGGAAATGATAGATGCATTAATAATGGCTGAAAATGCTGAGAAGTTAAATGAAAGTAAATTAGACGAAGTATGACTAGAAATAAAATCATAGAGCAAATACATCATAAAAAATCTTTTTTATGTGTAGGCTTAGATGCTGATATTTCTAAAATACCAAAATATTTATTGGATTTTGAAGACCCTGTTTTTGAATTTAACAAAAGAATTATTGATGCTACAAAAGATATTTGTGTAGCTTACAAACCCAACATAGCATTTTATGAATCCATGGGGATAGATGGCTGGAAAAGTCTACAGAAAACAGTAGAATACATTCCTGAAGATATTTTCACTATTGCAGATGCCAAAAGAGGAGATATTGGAAATACAACTAAAAAGTATGCTGAAACTTTTTTTTCAAACTATAATTTTGATTCTATAACAGTTGCTCCATATATGGGAGAGGATTCAATTACGCCATTCCTTGAATATCCAAATAAATGGACTATTGTTCTTGGTTTAACTAGTAATGATGGTTCTAAATCGTTTCAAAATTTAGCCTTAGAAAAAGGAAATTTTCTTTTCCAAGAAGTTTTGGAATCTTCTAGTAAATGGGGCACTGCTTCAAATATGATGTATGTTGTTGGTGCTACTAAAGCAAAAGATTTCCAAAAAATAAGAAAGATAATTCCTGAACATTTTTTATTAATCCCTGGAATAGGAGCACAGGGAGGAGATTTAGATGAAGTAATTAAAAATGGAATTAATAATGATGTAGGTTTGTTGATTAATTC
>Ga0233438_10000728_pt1 | contig 40064 bp, 49 predicted proteins | sample SI_123_September_FD_182720 | JGI IMG/M metagenome (GOLD analysis project Ga0233438, IMG submission 182720) | Seawater microbial communities from Saanich Inlet, British Columbia, Canada - SI_123_September2016_10_MG | ecosystem: Environmental > Aquatic > Marine > Inlet | place: Canada: British...
TTGTGTTTGTACCATCGTTTCTAGATGCATACAAATTACCACTGGAAGCATTCCATTCCAGAGCATCAATTGTTACATCTTGAGAAGTGATTAATTTATATCTACCGTCCAAATCAACAACAACATTATCACGTTCTGTTCCCGTTCCTGATGGTCTATCTGCACTATTTTCTAGTGTGAGATTACCATTGTTAGTATTGAATGATGCAGATTCTACATAGTTATCTGCCTTCACATACCTATCATCTAATTCAAACGAGTAATTATCACCGTTACTCACCGACATGGCGAGAGTTCCAGAAGCGAACGTGAAAGAACTTACTCTAGTATCAGTAATTCCAATTGGAGCATAAAGAGTATCTGTATAGTCATACAGATTTTCCAGTTCCACTAGTAGATTTTGACCATCATTCCTAGCCAGTTGTAATAGTCTTCTATTTGTATGGAATCCAGCAGGGTTGTTCTGAGAAGCAACAATTGATCCACCAGTTACATAGAAGTTATCTCCAGTATCAGTTACATACCTACCATCCAAGTTAACAACAATACTAGGAGATCCATCATTAGGAGTTAGAGTGAGATTACCATCACTAGAAGACCAAGTTGCGGAAGTAATCTTACCATCTTGTAGTGTCGCACTTCTAACATATCTGTTATCAAAGTATGTTTCAAGATCAGTTACGGGAAGAACAATATCTGGAAGTGTATCAGATCTTTGAATTGTGAGAGCACCTGTTAGAGGTGCCCAAAGAACACCATCAACATAGGAGTTTGTATCTGTTGCACTAATAGCAAATGCACTTCCAGACTGAAGGAGACTGATAGATCCAGATGCTTGGATTGAGATATCTCCTGATACGTAACTGTTTCCACCAGTTGTTCCAGGACCAGTAACAGTAAGTCTAGTGACTGTATCAGTGTTAGTATCAGATGCGCTGATGGTAACGTTACCAGTTGCACCGTCTCTCGCTACAGTAACATTAGTTCCACCAAAGATATTAACACTATCTGTTGGATCGCCAAGACCATCTCCCCCAGGAACCAATTGAATAGCAGCACCACCAGTGATGCTATTGGAAGAAAGATCGTATGTAGTATTTGTATTATTTGATGCTGCCGCTGATACATCAAACTCAAGTATACCAGCATTATCATTATAAGTTACCGTGATACCATTGTTAGAGGTATTATCAATCATACCACCAACATAATCCTCAACCTGTTCTTGAGTTAGTTGAGTGTTGGATGCTGTAGATCCGATGTTAATAGTATCGCCACTTCTGACAACACTAATATCTGTACCTCCATTGATAGTGATCTCAGAGAAGTTACCATCACTATCACTATTACGAACCTTTGCACTATTCGCATTAGGTCCAGTCTGACCAGTTAGTTGATACGTTAACTGTGTAAATCCACCAGTTGATGGTAGGTTTGCCCAGTAAATATTACTACCATCAGTTGTAAGATACTTATCTACAAGGTTAGTGATCGATGGTGCTAGTGCTACAAATGCAGAAGTTGCAGTTGTAGATCCCGTACCACCTTTATTAATAGGAATAGTATCCCCATTCCATGTGCCTGTTACGTTACCAGTAAACCCACCATCAACAGCAGATAGGTTACCAGTTAAATCAAGATCAGTAAATGAAGGACTATCTGTCGAAGCAACTGCTTGACCAATCGAGAACTCTGTACCACTAAGTGTTACTCCTGTACCAGCAGTGTACGTTGTATCTACACCAGTAATAGAAATTGTAGTTCCTGTTTGTGATACACTGACTGATCCAGATCCATCAACTGTAAGATCACCACTTACAAAAGTACCAGTGCTTTCTCCACGCAGTCTAGTAACAGTGTTAGTATCAGTAAATGTAGATGATATAGTAATAACATCACCACTTCTTCCTAAGGAAATATTTGATCCTGCTTCTAATGTTACTTCCTCTGCTGTTGCTGTACCAGCTTGAGTGATCCTAATAAGTTTTCTACCTGAGGTTGGACCATCAGCAGCAGAAAGATTTACAGAATCAATGTCTGCCCAGACTAACTCAGAATTAGATCCTGCCTTAATAACTTGTCCAGGTGTTCCTGCAACATCACCATACAAAAAAGTAGGACCACCAATCTTCAACGGTTGGTCCGCAGAAATAGTAGCGCCTAATGGGAATTCAACAGGACCAGTGCCTTGCTGATTTACAATGCGATCAACGAGAGCTGTAGACATTTTATAAAGATCTTCTTCCTTGATATTTATAAAGAGCGGGTGATCGGAATCGAACCGACGACATCTAACTTGGAAGGATAGCGTTCTACCGCTGAACTACACCCGCAATAAACTAACGTAAGTTGAAAGAAATAATTGACCTTGGTTTATTACTTCTGTTCACTATAGATTCATGATTAATTTGAGAAGGGAAGACTATGAGGTCTCCTTCTTTTACGTTAGGTTGAAACACATACAAGTGACCACTCGCAGTGTTTAAAGGACAATAAAATTTGGTCGATTCATGTACTAGTTGATCATACTCTGCATAAAACACGGCAGACCAACCTTCAAAACCGTGATTATGCAAAGGATGATATTCACAATGATTCTGAACTTGATACCAAATGTCTTTGATATCACTCAAGGTTTTATTATAAAACCCAGATTTCTGAATCTCAAAACTCACTCGTTCTAAGTATGGAGAGATGATACTGATAAAAGGTTGGAACTCAGTACCATCTGTTTGTTCTCTATACGTAGAGCGAAGAGTATCTTCCTCACCTAAGTCACTGTCTATAACATTTTTATGTTTAGTGTGCAAAGCAGAAAGAGTTGCGTCTTTTACTTGTGCCCACTCATCAATATGATAATGGAAGTGAGGAATGTAAAACATGATTCTCCAGGCTCGCCACTTGTTTTATTATTTTAGATGCTAAACAAGAAAACATCCACACGGAAGGGGATTTACCACCAACATATTTTTGACTGGAACATAGAAACCAGGCGGCAACGTAATCACCCACACCAGGGCTAGTTTATAGTCATACCGAGACTGGACCAGCAGATAAGTCTACCCAGCTCCACCAGGATAAGTTTATAGTCTATCCAAGACTATGAGAAGGTGATAGTATCATCACCTTCGGTATCGATTTTAATATTACCACCACTATATTGACCAAAAGAGATTACATCTTCACTATAAGAACTAGGGAAAGGGACTGGAGCAGCTGCTACAGGCATGTATTCAGAAGACAGATTGAAATTGAATTCACTGTTCTTAGCAGTCCACTCAGAGATGTTATCTGTAAGGCGTACAGGAGACCCTAGACGGACCTTCTTGATAGTACCAAGTGCATCGAACAGTTCAGAAATCCAAGTGTCTTCACGGTTTTCCAGTGCCTCTACGAGAGCGGAACGGATAGAGTTTTCAGCAGATTCTAGATGAGTCATATTATTTTAGTAAAAGGATTGTACGCGGTCTTTAGTGTAGCAAGGTACACCTTCGGGATCTAACCACTTGGCGTACTCAAAGTCTTCAATAGCAAGAAGCATCTGATCACCATTATCGAACAGATAGATATCAGAATACTTCTTAGTATACTCGTGTGCTTTTTGCAAACGGAAGTCAGGTTTACCATTCAGTTGAATGTAACCCCTTTGCACGTAGCGATAGGGAAACCGCTCGTGGATCACAGTAGTCTTAGTCGTTGCGACAGACTTTGGATCTAGATCATTCATGTGGTTCTCTGTTCTCTCCAAATTGTAGCAACTCCTCGCCGTCATGTAAAGGGGGTGGGACAGTTTTCTTTCTGACCTGCTTGCTGCTCCAGAATGCTAGAGCAATCAAGGCAAAGTAGAACAATGTATCATCAATCATCACAAGGAAGAAGACGAGACCACCACCAAACCTCAACCAGTTAGGCAATCTCTTGGTGAGTTTACCTACTACAGGAGCAATCTTCTTTTCAAACTTGAAGTAAAGGATTGCTGCTAGTGTAACTGTGATCTCACTCATCGGAACGATGAAGTATAGAGACAGGAACACGAAGATAGGCCAATAGTATCTCTCTGGAATCTTTTGGATTAGAGAGACATACTTAGCAATTAGTTTTTTAACTAGCGTCATCATGATCGTAGTAGTGCGAAAAATCATTATCAGTTTGCTCGTCAAGATTCATACTAATACATGCTTGTGCGTCTTCTAAATCTTTAGCAGGAACCATCATAACACGTCTTCCGTCTGACCGAGTGATGATGTAAGATTCACCACTCTCACACTTCTCTACGTATTCTTCAAAGTTTTTTTCTAACTCTTCTTCAGTGATTTCAATCATTGTTCAATAGTTTTTGAGTTTCATCAAAGTCCTTTTGGAAAATGTCCAAACCCTCGCGAGTCAAGACATGATCATACATTTTATCTAGGATCTTAACAGGCATAGTAACTACGTGTGCTCCATACATGTAGCACCTAGAAACATGATGAACGTCACGAAGAGATGCTGCTAGAATTTTTGTACGTACACCCTGAGAACAATATGTACCAGAGATAGCACGAATAAGTTCTACACCACTGAAGGAGTTATCGTTACATCTACCAACAAAAGGAGAAACATATGTTGCTCCTGCTTTTGCTGCTAAGATTGCTTGTGCTACAGAAAAGATAAGAGTAACGTTTACTCTGATACCTATCTTAGATAGTTGATAGCAAACCATCAACCCATCTTGAGTACATGGTACTTTGATAGTTGCTTGCTCGCCAAACTTTTCATATAGACGAACACCTTCTTCATACATTTCACCTACTGTTCCAACCACTTCCATACTAATATCAGGAACACCTGCATCAATAAGTTCTTGGTACACTTCTTCAGGATCTCGTCCTGACTTCTTAATGAGAGAAGGATTGGTAGTTACTCCATCTACCAATCCCGATGCTAGTTTAGCTTTAATCTCTTGTGTGTCGGCTGAATCAATAAAAATCTGCATGTGTCTAAGCTGCGTTCCGATAGAGTTCTTCTTTATGAGAAAAAGACTCATCCAGATTATAGTGCAACTTGTGTCGATCCGTCAAGACATAATACCCAACTATACCTGAACGATCACACTCATATCCATACGCTTTCACTTTCTCACACACACCATCGATGTTAAAGCATTTATTTGTGTGAAGGTAAGATAGATATCGTTCATCCAGGTTAACCATTCAACGTTCCTCAAAGTCTAGTTTACGAACTCGTCTTTGTCTACGAGCTTCTTGGTATTTTAGGTCACTTTCGGTCAGGATTCCCGTATATTTAATACTTTCTTCACACTTCGTTAGAACAACCTCGCTAAGGTCAACTGCTCCAACATGATCATCCTGAACACACATCTGGTTAGGACAACCACAAAACTTTGGTTTGCTAGTGCTTGTTAATTCTTTGTTGCATTTTTTACATCGTGCCGATAACATTATTCAGCATTTAACCTCATGTGAGTAATGGGTGAAGAGGGGATCGAACCCCCGACAATCTCCGTGTAAAGGAGGTGCTCTACCTCTGAGCTATTCACCCAAAAAATCATACCTTAAGTATGAAATTGAAACTAAAGATAATTCTATCAGAGTTTCCCTTGTTAGGCATAGTACGATGAGGCAACCAAGAAGGGAATAGAACAAACATTCCTGGTTCTGGTTTTACATTCATCGATGTAATAGGTCTGAATGGTCCTGCAGGATTTTGTCCGTCATCATACCACACCCTGAAGTCTCCAATTGGATCTTCAAAAACAAGATCTCCACCATCTTCTGGAACATCAAAATAATAAACGCCACTCATTTGAGTTGCTGGATGTGAATGTCTAGGAATATAATGTCCTGGTGGATAAACAGTGAACCATGCTTGGTTCATTAGCATTCCTGGATATTCATAATCACAGATGTTAAAGAAGTAATGGTCTAGACTTCTCCTAAGGTAGGAGGAGAATGGAGTAAATTGTGGTAACTCCATGATACTAGGACCATAATATGATGTTACACCATGCTTCTCAGCATCAAATTTCCAATCATGATCTCCACAATTCACTAGATTTTTATCCTCTACAAACTTTTTATGCTTGTAAATTATATCTCTAGTCTTATCATGAATTGGTTCCCAAATAGATTTATCTGCTTGGAATTTACCAATCGTAGTTGGAAAGATGTTGGTGTAACTTCCACTATACTTATCACCAAGTTGTACTTTTTTAGTATTCATCGCATTGTTGTATAGTGAATGTCGGTAAGAGGACTTGAACCTCCACGTCATAAGACACCAGAACCTAAACCTGGCGCGTCTACCAATTCCGCCATACCGACTGGCGACTCAGGTAGGACTCGAACCTACGACCGACTGCTTAGAAGGCAGTTGCTCTATCCATCTGAGCTACTGAGTCATAGAGACAATTATGATTGTCTACGGGACTGATGGGACTTGAACCCACGACTTCCTGCGTGACAGGCAGGCGCTCTAACCAACTGAGCTACAACCCCAAGGTGGGCAGGGAGGGATTTGAACCCCCGTAGGCAGAGCCAGTGGATTTACAGTCCACCTCCATTAACCACTCGGACACCTACCCTTGTTCCCTTTTGAGTTTGAAGTAAAGTTTGTAGTACCTTTTCTTCATTTCATTGAGAGTATTCATGTCCTCTTCAAACCCCATATATTTGAGGAGCTGAGAGGACCCTTCCAACTCACTGAGTAATCTTAGCACGCTGACGGGGTGTCTGTCAAGACCACCAAAATCATACTTACTTAAACTCACTCAAGACTGCCAGTGATAGTGATAGAAGTTTCCTCTACGATCACACATTGGATCTTCTGCAACTACACGATAGGGCAACATACGTTGTCCTTTAAAACTGGTTCGATCACCAATAATAGAGTACGCTTCCAGAAGATTGTCTGTGTTTTTTAACCTAGCAATAACACTTGACTTTGCTGCTGGACGACGGTATAAGAAACCTTCGTATTGACCAGGAGCATAAACTACATCGGCAACATTGTTGGGGAACACAGGAGAGTTAACCCTGTTGAGGATAGAAACTGCAACGCAGTATTCATCTTTAGTTCCAGTTGCTGCCTCAACCTGCACTGCTCGTGCAAGATGATCGTAGTCAGCAGGCGTCAACGCCAGAATCGTTTCCAAAATCAAAATAATCTTTCCTGTAGTAACGTCCGAGGATGTTTGAATTATAATACATGGGTGTCCCGTCGTCAAGCGATTCCGTAAGGACGTTGTGACAGAACAACAATCGGGTCTCTTCGTAGTTTACGCGCCCTGGAGTACGGTGGATGGATAGGATCTCTCTAGCAAAAGACTCCCGTCCATATTTTTTAACATCTTCTGTAAGTTCTGGACAACTTCCATAGTAGTTTCTCCAGTTACTCTCACTTGTAACTCTTCTCCGCTTGGTAGTCTGACCAGTATCTCTAGGCTTTCGTTTCTGCCAAAAGTATTTTCTGCCGATGTAGGCACGTTTCGTGGTGCTACAGGTAATTTTGTAAACAAAACCATAGTTATCCCCAATAAGAGACCCGTCAAAGAGGCTCCCACAATAACTCCAGGCGTTTTCATACTCATCCACTTGTTCATAATATCACTCCTCAGTATTTAGGTCACATCCAGCATCGATCAGAGAGTCTGCAGCAATCTTCAGGGCGTCCTTAGACACGTCCATGGTGGTGCAGTTACGCTCTAGGTTATAACACGCCAGAGCAGTGGTTCCTGACCCACAGAAGGGGTCTAGAACATGCCCACCAGGAGGACAGGAAGTCCTTACGATACGCTCAAGTAACTTGACTGGTTTCTGTGTTGGATACTTACGCTTGTTCTTCTCTGAACGTGAGATAAAATGAATATCATCCCAAAAATTCTGTATGGGAGACCCTTTAGACTCCTCCAGATAGATCTTTTTGTATGGAAGATTAGCACCCCAATGAATCAAGTTTTGATCATGAAGAACTTTAGTCTTCTCTTCAGTAAATCTCCACCCATACTGAGGTTTGTAACCATTGTATTCATACTTGTGTCCAATACGAGACTTCTCACCAGTCAGTTTACCTAGTGCATAGAATCCTTTCTCATCTTTATTCTTAAAAGAGTTCTTAGCATAGGTTTCATCTAGTGGTGCATACTCAACATCGAAGTATGGATCTCCTTTCCTGAATACCAAGATAGAATCCACAATATTACCCCACCCCTTACGAATGTTGTTCTTAGGACCAGAACGTTTCCAAGAAATGTTTGTATAGAACTTAGATCTAACATTCTTAGTAAGGTCTCCTAAGACCAGCGCATTAGAATCAAAGTTATTGTGAGCATACAACCAACCGTTAGGTTTAAGTGCATCAAAACAATCTTGAATAACAGATGCATACCACTCAATATAGGCGTCAGTAGACTCCCACTTATCATCGAATGCTACTTTTTTGTCTTCTTCAAACATGAAGAACTCTCTATCCAATCCGAAGGGAGGATCGATGTATACAAGATCATACTCATTATCATAGTTGGAGAGGTTTTCAACTCTCTCTCGCAAAATTTGAATCATTAGTCGTTAATCCCACGGATCGCGTATTTGTATTTTATTGCCTGCATTCTCCACGCTTGAGCGAGACTTGACGGACCCTTTGAGAGGAGATCTCTCTCCTCCTGATTGAGTCGGTTTGTCCGTAGGAGGTCTTCCCTCCAACCAGGTAAAGAGTATCTTATCACAACTGGAAACCAGCGAACGTATCCTTCTTAACATCTTGTTTAATACTCCCGATAAGGTAAGATTCTACTTCTGTCTCCTGTGGTGCAACCTGCATACCTTTAGAGGATAACCAGTGCTGCGTCCAAGGCAGTGGGTTGTTACTAATGGGAGTATCAAAGATTGCTTTGAGACCAATTGATCTCAAGCGACGATTAGCAGTCCACTCAACATACTTAGCAAGAAGTTTATCATTAAGACCGATGATAGAACCATCTTTGAACAAATACTCTGCCCAAGACTTCTCTTCTTCTACACACTCACGGAACATCTGATAGACATTCTCTTCTTCTTCCTTAGCAATCTCAAGCATTTCAGGGTCATCCCCTGATACCCACTTGTTCAGGATGTTTTGAGTGATGGTCATGTGTTGCGACTCATCTCGTGCAATGAGTCCGATGATTTTAGCAGATCCTTCCAGGAGTTTAAGTTCACCAAAAGCAAATGAACAAGCAAATGATACATAAAATCTAACTCCTTCAAGGATATAGACATTAGCAACTGCTCGATATAGTTTACGCTTGAGTTCACGTAGTTCATATTGTGCTGTAGGGACTTCATCTAAAGCATGTTCCCACTGATTGCCTGCACCCCAGTCCTGTGCTGCCTGCAAAAACTCATCATAGGCATGGGTAACTGACTGTGCTCTAGCAAGAATCCTATCATCATCTAGAATGTGGTCAAAGACATCAGAAGGATCAGCATATACATTCTTGATGATGTGGGTGTAGGAGCGACTATGGATCATCTCCATGGTCTGCCAGATATTCATGGCACCCTCAAGCTCGGGTAGTGAACAATAAGGCATAAAAGCCATCCCAGGACCACGCCCTTGTACAGAATCCAAGAGGATTTGGTACTTAAGGTTACTAGTGAAGATGTGCTTCTGTGCTGCATTAAGTGTCTGATAGTCGGCACGATCTTTCTGCAATGATACTTCTTCTGGACGCCAAAAATAACCCAATTGTTGCTGCGTCAATTTATCGAACACAGGATACTTAAACTTATCATAGCGTTGGACCCCAAGAGGTGGTCCAAAGAACATCTTCTGTTTTGTGCTATCCAACTGAGTGGTGTTGAACACAGTCATACCTTCTACTTTACTACGCATGGGTTCGCCGTTGGTTCTAAATTTTGCAGCTGTCACAGTCGTCCTCCTCTGTCTCTAAAATGTTGTTTAATAGATCTTCGATTGATTCCTTTTTCTCCTCTGTTAGTTCTGGTTCGTCTCCTTTTTGATCATATGTATTCTGATAATAAGAAGTCTTCCATCCGTACTTATAAGTCTTCAGGAAGTCACCAGCCATAACAGAAACAGGCACCTCATTGTTCTCATAGTTCTCTGGATTGTAACTCCAGTTACCAGAGATTGCCTGGTCAAAGAACTTCTGCATAGCAGCGATAACTTTGATGTAACCATCATTGTCCTTCATGTCCCAAAGAAGAGTATAGTTATTCTTGAGACTACCATATTGAGGAACGATCTGCTTGAGCGGTCCCTTTTTGCTTTTTTTAGTGGACAAAAAGGCTCTAGGTGGCTCGATTCCATTTGTTGCGTTTGACACAACGGAACTGCTCTCTGATGGCATCTGAGCAGACAGTGTCGAATGTCGTAATCCTCGTGATCGAATTTCGGTACGTAGAGTTTCCCAATCATGATTCAATTCAGTTCCACAGAACTCATCAATGTCTCTCTTGTACGTGTCAATTGGGAGGATACCGTCAGAGTATTTTGTACGCTCAAAGTATTCACATGCACCTTTTTCTTTAGCGATTTGGTTACTTGACTTGAGTAGATAGTACTGAAAAGATTCAGACAAGTCATGGACAAGTTTCCATGCGTTTGGATCATCATAGTTTACTCCTTGTTTTGCTAAGTAATGTGCTAGACCGATATAACCAATGCCGAGAGAACGGCGAGCAAGCGTACTAATACGTGCTGCTTCCACAGGATAATCTTGATAGTCAATCAGTTCTTCAAGACCCCTAACGGAAAGATCACACAGTTCTTCTATCTCATCTAGGTTACGAATCTTACCTACATTTACTGCAGACAAAATACATAGGGCAATCTCACCTTCACCATCAATGTGCTGAAGTGGTGTAGTAGGAAGTGTGATCTCTTGACAGAGATTGGACATGCTCACCTTATCTTTGAAAGAAGAATGTGTATTACAGTGGTCGATATTCATAAGATATAACCGACCAGTCTCTGCTCTCTCCTTTAGAATATCTAGGATAAGTTCTTGTGCCCCGATAGTCTTTCTTGGAATAGACTGATCTGATTCATAGTCCACATAGCAAGCGTCAAATGCATCAGTACCAAAAGCATCATAGAGACCTGGTACGTCATGCGGTGAGAATAAGCTAATCTCTCCATTCGCAATGAAACGTTCGTAGAAAAGTTTTGAAATTTGGATTGAGTAGTCAAGTTTCCTCACTCGATTGTCTTCTGATCCTTTATTGTTCTTGAGAACAATAATATCTTCTATCTCTTGGTGCCAGATTGGGAAGTGGACTGTCGCGCTTCCACCTCGGATGCCATTTTGAGTGCAACATCTGACAGTTGCTTCAAACTTTTTAAGGAATGGGATAACACCTGTGTGTGCAACTTCTCCACCTCGGATCTTACTGTTGACTCCACGGATTCTGCCTGCGTTGATACCGATTCCTGCACGTTGAGCAACATAGCGGCCAATCGCCATGTCACTAGAAAAGATACTATCGAGGGTGTCATCGCTATCAACAAGAACACAGCTAGCAAATTGTCGAAGTGGAGTTCGCACCCCCGCCATGATAGGTGTGGGAATGTTGATTTTGTGTTTGGAGATCGCGTCGTAGTATCTCTTGACATAATCGAGTCTGGTAGCCAGTGGGTATTCAGCAAAGAGAGTTAATGCAATAAGCATATACATGTACTGTGGAGTCTCGTAGACTTCTCCAGCACTTCTATCCTGAACGAGGTATTTATCTGTTACCTGACGAAGACCAGCATAAGTGAATAGGTAATCGCGTCCATGATCAATCCAAGAATTAATCTTCGCCCAGTCTTCATCACTATACTTATCTAGAATTTCTTCATCATAGACCTTATTGATCGTAGCATTATATGCAGTCACGTCAAACACTGAAGGCATGCCTTCCTTCCAGATGTTCTTATGGAACGCCTCCTTGCGTAGGCAGGACAGGAGCAGGCGAGCAGCAACAAATTGATAGTTGGGGTGGTCCAGGTCAATTAGATCGCTTGCAGAGCGAATCAGGATCTCCTGGATCTGTATGGTAGTGATGCCATCAAAGAATTGAATACCAGAATTCATCTCCACCTGGCTAGAGGAGACACCACCGAGACCTTGGCATGCCTCTTCAACCATCTTATGAATTTTTTCTAGGTCGAGAACCTCAACCGTTCCATCTCTCTTTTCTACATTGATGCTCATACTTTCTTCCATGTGTTCAGTTTAAGTTTAGCTTCCAGTCCACGGTAGGTGTTTGATTCTACCATATGTTGTACGTCATGTCCAGCAAGGTACATGTCGTTGATGTCTTTGTGTGTAATCGATGACGGCCAGATAACTACGGAGTTGCCCGAATCGATTGTTTTACTGACTCGATTGACGATCTCTCTATTTCTCGGTTCGTTATCGTATACGTAGCAGCAATCGCTAGCAAACCGATCAGGGACATGAACGTCACTTCCACACATAGCAATCGCATTGCGAATGAACGTACTGTCAAACGGTCCTTCAGTGATGTAGACTCTTTCATTAGGATTTATTTTATCGAGGCCAAATATTTTAGGTTGCGATTCGTCTAGTATGATAGTAATGTATCGCAACTTGGTTCTAGGGGAGAGTGATCTACCTTGATAACCAAACATTACTTTATCTGCTGTGTATAGTGGCAGAATAATACGTGGACCATCGCCTCTCATGTCATCGAATGTAGGCGTTTGTGTGTTGGTCCACTCTTTAAATTTAGGACAGTAAAGGAAATAATCCAGATCTTTAATTTTGCGTTGCTCTAGATATTGACGGGCGGGGTGAGAGTTATTTAGCTCCGAAATCTTCTGTAAATTAAGAGAAGATTTGAAGACTGGTTTTTTAAAATCAAACTTCGGTGAAGGAGTTTGTGTTCCCTTGCCAGTCAACCCATCACGGTATCTTTCCATGACATATTCATTGTAAAGACCAGGGCTTTGATCTTTCAAAAAATTAGTGAAGGTCCTACCAACACCACAGTTGTGGCATTTGTAAACGTAATCAGTTTTCACACGAAAGATATACCCACGCGCTAGGTTCTTCTTTTTTTTACTGTCACCACAATAGGGACACCTGAAGTTATACAGGTGCTCCTTTTTCTTGGTAAACTTCTGCAGTTGAGGGCTAACTAAACTTACGTATTTGCTGTCCAGGTAACTCATCAACTTGGTCGATCACTACATCCATGATACCAGATACTGATGTTGCTGTCAATGTTTTGACAAAATTTGGAACCACTTGCATCACTGTCACAACAGTTGCAATCACTGCTCCTGCACCGATGACAAACTTTGCATTAACATCTACTTTCTTTTGCACTGAAGAAATTCTATCGTGCAAAATTTCATTATCTTTTTCATGCCGTACCTTCATCTCCTCAAGCATACCGATGATGAGTTTATCAGCACGTTCGGATTCATCCAAACGATTTTCATGGCGCTCCAAGATTACAGCAATCTTGTTACTGTTGTCAGAGATTGTACCTACTGCTCTTTCAAGCTTGTCAAGCATCTCTTTGGAGAGATCTTCATAAATGTTCAGTTTACTTTCTAATACTGCTAATCTACCAAGACCGAGAGCCATACCTATACATTCCTTACAGCGAAATCCAATGCCGACTGGTACGTAGCAGCATCTTTGTTGAGCATATAACGAAACTGTGTCTGGTGCTCATTAGGAAGTTGTGCATAGCATGCAGCAATCCTCTTTGCAGAAAAATTATCAAGATTCTGTTGCGATCCATCACCAAATGTAATCTTCGCAAAGGAAGACTCACCAGAAGGATTGAGTTCGGAGGTTGCAACTTGGAGTGCAACGTCTAGAGCATCTTGTTGTGCAGTGGATTCATTAATCATGTCAGTAGTCACTTCAGTTTCTTCTTTTTTAAGTTTAGATGTTTGATCGGATGCCTTCTTTTTAAAGTCAGACATACGAGCTTTCATTAGCACGTCCATTTCTTTCGTCTTGGACTGCATTTTCTTCTTCGCTTCGTCCCGCTTCTTTTGCAGATCTTTAGAACGGCCAAGTTTTTTCATCTGACCGATTTGTTTCTGCGCTCTTTCTGTTTCAGAAGGAGCTGCTTCTACAATTTGAGTATCTAATTCTTCTTTCATTTTTTTACGGGACTGTATACGAGAGAGCATTGTTTTTGCACCCTTGGTGCGACCATCTACCTTGTCTTGATTGGCTTTCTTATATCTACGATGAGACTTTGGGTTAACAAATACGAAAGCAGGTGGCATTGACAAAGCAGCGCCATCACCAGCCATCATTTCATTCACAGTAGATTTAGATTCTTCAGACATTCTTGATCAACGTCGAGGTTTAGACTTTCTGGTAAGCGGTTAAGGGTCAACATAAAAGCTTTTAATCTTGACCAATGTTTCGCCTCTATTTTATAAAACAATAGAGGCGTTGCAGCATCATCAAATACATTATACATGACGATGATATGATTTAAAATGAGATGAACTTTCAACTCACCGTGCATTTCATAACGACGAAATAAACGTTTGACGCACTTAATCTTATTTAGATCTTTTTTAAAGTCATCATACGTGGCGGAGTTCGGGTTATTATAATTACGTATAGCAAACATCAACCAGTTGTCCTGGTTCAACTCATCGAACTTCATTTATTATTCGGCGGTAGTAACTACTGCGGTAGCGGAGATAACTTCAGTAGCACCATTAGTGGAGTTGATCTTGACACGGTAGGAACCAGCGTCAGTTGTTGCATACTCTGCAACCTCAAAGGTTGTTGCAGTCTCTCCAGAAATGTTCGCCCAACGATTTGCATCAGACAACTTCTGCCACTGATACGTGAGGACGGAAGCATCTCCAGGAGGAGTTGCAATAGAGGCAAGAGTAAGTGTCAGAGCAGCATCGACTGCAACAGCAGTATCTGCTGGTTGTGTACTGATGGTGATTGCTACGCTTACGTCTGCTGCTGCAGCATCATCTGCCTGTGTCTCGTTAGAGTTAGCTTCAGGACCAGCGATAGTTACTAGCATCTCTGCCTTATGGCGAGTGTGACCATCACAATCAGTGAAGGTGTAGTAAGACCACCAACCAGGAGCATTCAGACCACGAGCCTTATTCTCGGCAAGTGCTGCTTCGGTGTCATCAATGAAGATTGTTTGTTTTGCTTGCGATGATGCAGCAATGCCAATGCCTGCTTTGGCTTTGTTAGCATTGCTGTCATCCTTTCCGTATAGGGACATGAGTTTTCAGCGCGTTTATATTTACCTAATATGTATTTATAAAAAAAAGGGAGAGGCACTATGCTCTCCCTATATTATCACTCTTCTCTATTCTTAATTGCTGCTGTAACAACTTCAAGTAGTTGATCATCCATGTCAGTCTTGGTTAGCTTAACAGCTTTAGCAAGAATAACAAGACAGATCTCAACCATCTTCTCACCAAGTTCTTCATTCTCTGGAATTTTGTTGACAGCATCAGAAATAATTTTCGATGCAAGTGGAAGTAAAAATGCTAGCATGATTTTAGGGGCATAGTATACCCCTGTATTTAGTCTGCCTTCTTCTGACTCTTCATTGCCTTGAGAATATACTTTTTATTCTTTTTGTTATTCTCTTTATCTTCAGCAGCACCGTCTTTAATGTCAGGCATTATTTCAACGGTCGCACCCTTTTCACCTTTCTTTGCAGGCTTGTCGTCACATCCGCAAGCCTCATTTACTTTTTTTCTTCTTCGATCTCCTTACGAAGTTCTGCCTGCTCCTTCATCTTCTTGCTGGTGTTGATGATCTTGGAGACCTTCTTGCGGCGAGCAAGCAGATACTTATCAGACTTATCTTTGTCACCATCGTTATCAACGTCACCGTCTTCCTTACCTACGGGATCAAGTTTCTTCTCTTTGATCTCTTCGCCAGTAGGCTCAAAGCCTGCCTTGACACAGTTGTTAACTTCCTTACCACCTTTCTTCTTGGTGCCTTGCTTCTTATATCCTTTCCAGCAAGAGGTGTTACCATTGTCATCTTTGCCATCCATCTTGACTTCAAAGATGTATGTCTCACCACCTAGTTCAAAAGATACTGACTCTTTCTTTGCAGTCTCTTCACGAGCAACAACCTTTGTAGTATCTCGGATCTCAGCACCATAGGACTGCTTAACACCACCTACAGGATCTGGTCTTCCTGCATTTGCTTTAGGATCTTTCTTGGTTCCGTCATCTAAATCCCCTTTCTTCTCTAGCGAAGGAATACCTTCCTCCTGTACTGATGAGCGTTGGAAGGTGTCACCATCCATCCAAGTCATATAAGATTCAATCAGTGCCTTTGAAAGGTCGTCATTATGACGCACGGATGTTGAAGGTGTTGGCTTGTCCATGTGTAAAAAATAATGTTCTCCTGGGTTTATTTATAACTTCGTTCACTTCCCTGATATCACGGACCCATGCGCGGAACATATCATTACTTTCAGTGACACAAATAACATAGTTAGGACCCGTGCGAATAATCTTTCCTTTTTCGCCAGTCTTAACATGCATAACAACTTGTCCTTCAGTGAAAGATTCTTTCTTTCTATATTGTTGGCGAACCGCTTGTTCTTTTAGATCTTTAAAATTCTTCATTTGAAATTTGCTGGAAGTCTAATGACGATATCCTTCAATATATTTAGTTTAGCATAATATTTCTTATCTTATCCATCAGTGCTTTGCAGTCATTGTCCGAAATAGTTTTGGGCATTCCTTCTCTGAATGAATTAAAGTCAGATTGAAGTGCTGATGCTCTCATTTTACTAGCAGACATACCCTCAGCACCATCAGCATCAGGATCTCTCTCACCAGCAGATACAACTTCTAAGTTCCTAAATGTATATTCAATACCGTTATACTTGCTAATCATTTTATCGTATGACTGTACACGATCTGATCCTGCTACTAGAACACAGTCATGATATGTTCCCTGTAATTGCTGCAATGCTTGAATAATAGTTTTAATATTGGGATCGTAGATAATATTTGTTTTCATTGTAGGAAACATTCTTTTCATCACATCAGACTTAGTTTTAGAATCCAGAGGATTCTTCTTCTTATCCTGTGTATGTGTAGGGTAGATAAAGAAATCATCCTGACCAGCAATATTTTTAACTGCTAGCAGAAGTTTTTCATGTCCAATTGTCGGTGGGTTAAATCTACCCCAAGCAAATACTACTCGTTTCATTTATCTCCAGATACCCAGTCTTTGGATACGTTAAAGTTTGCTACACTAAACGACAAACGATCTACTAACTTCACGGCATTAGTACCTTCACTGATAGCAACATAACCTTCAGGTGCTGTGACTTCATATCCATCTTCAGTCTTGAGATAAGTACCGATCTTCTCACCCTTCTCAAGTTTGCGGATGAATACTAACTTTGCTTCTTGCAACAACTTATATAGTTCAACAGTGCTATTCAAAGAACCCTTATTATTTTCAATGAACTTAAGTCCATCAAACATTTTCTTGAGTTTAGTTGCCTTTGCCTTAGGAGTCTTAACTTTATCTACTGCTTTTTGGCATTCAGTCTCAAAATAATTTGTAAACTCTCTATAGAAAATATCAGGTGTAGGAACTGTTTTTCCCTGACGAACATAGGCATTAAAAAAGATTTTCAATCTTGGTCCAATAGTCAATTGATCTTTAGCAACAATCTGTTCTGCTACCTGATCTAAGAATGAACCAGCATTGCGTACCATCGCTGGTGCCTTAGTTTTTATCTGTCCCAACTTAAGTTTCTCTGCTTTCGTAAGAAGCGTATCCTTGCCTAATGTTCCTGTCTCTGCGCTAAGAACTAGAACATCATCAGAAGATTTAAGTTGATTGATATTGAAACCAAACGAAGCATTCATAGTACTGACATCATCACCAGTATATGTGGTATGAAATACTACACCAAGTTTTGCTTTCTTTGCTTTCTCATAAAGATCACTATCTTCTGGAATAGCATATGTAATAGTATTAGGCTGAAACGTAATACAGTTTTTACCATCAATTATTTTTTGCCTTTTATCAGTGGTAAACAAAAGATCACCTTGCGCTACTCCTGTAATACCAAGTGCTGGAAGATGCTTAAGTGATGCTTTTAGTTTCTCAACCAGTCCTAAAGCATGACCATGGTTTCTTTCAATATCAGAGTCAGTATAGTTAATCTTCGCATCTTTATTGAATACTGATTTAGTTCCGACAAAGAAGTTATCTGTACCAGGATAGATACCACAAAATATAGCAGGTGCTCCATCCCACTTTGTGGTGATCTTAAACGCATTAGATCCACCCGTAGTAAATGTCTTTGCTAAGAGATCTAAAAATTTAAACGCATCGGTAATACCATCCTTTCCGTCAAGGAGGATACTATCTTCTAAGTGCTCTAAGTGAGTGTTCTTGCTCATCCGATGTAGTCCTCCAGACCAGAACGTTTTTCAACATAATTACGGATCGCTTTAGGAACACCACCAGTTCCTTTTTCCATCTTGAATCGGAACTGCACTAGCTCATACTTTTTATTATCATTCTTATTAGTTCCAGAGATTCTAACTGTGGGCAGACCACTAGCGCCAACGATATACTCAGAACTTAAACTAAGGTTAGCGGGAACGTCTGCCTCAGGAAACCCTACAAGAGCGACCTTTAACTTTTTGAAATCATATCTATGAAACGTGTCTCCTTTGATCTCAACCAGTGCTACGTTCTCTTCCTTATAAGTTGCAAAATTATCTAATACTTCAACAAACTCAGTCAACCACGCTTTGTTTATAAACTTGCTTCCCAATTGCTGATGAGCCCATGTATAGACTTTCCTCATAGTTTCAGCAGCAACTTCCTCTGTCGTTCCCTTCATTTCAGCAGAGTCAGCATAGATCTGTTGTACTGCTCCAGATGTGGACGGTTTAATACCGAGAATCTTTCCCCACAAGTCATCAGTCTTATCCATAGTCCAACCACCAACCTGAGCAAACTGATCTACATCTCTCTTCAATGAAATCTGAGTCAATTTTAGTTGTATACCATTTGCACTACCAGTAATAGAAATGTTCCTGGAGTTATTGATGATGAGATTTACATCAACCTTTGTTCCTGTCTCATCACCAATACCATCAGCAATCACATCAATATAATCTTTCTTCCCATTTCGATACATCAATAATGCCGCAGTATTGATCTCCTGTGAGTTTGCATAAGCAATACATGACGGCATAAGTTCTCTCAGAACCTCATACTCATCAGGGTCACTTGTAAATAACATGTCCATGTTTGCTGCTGTAAGGTTTACAACTACCTTTACATCATCAAACAAAGTTTTTTTCATCTTAGGATGAGGAGCATTTGCTGACTGGAATATCTTGCCCGACGCAGTTCCAGATCTTGTAGGTTTAATATCATTCAAAACCTTAACAAGATCTCTCTCTGAAATTCTTTTAGTCTTATTTAAAAATCTCGCAGCAATAGCAAATGCAAGAACACCCTCTGCTACATTACCGAGGTTGTACTTCTTTCTAGGACTTCCTGCACTTACATTTGCTTTGAGAATTGCACCCAGTGTAACCTCACCACCACCACCAAGTTTAGGGAAAGAATAACTGCTACCGTTCTTAAATTGTTCCATACCAACTTCAGCATTGGCATCAAACCTCGTACTAGTTTTTAAAAATCCCCAACGCTTATCAGTATTGTCTATCGTAACATGTCCTTTTTTGGTGAGAAGAGCAACACCGTTTTGAATTTTTGCAGCAAAAGTTTTCCAATAGTGAAGACCATTGCTTGCTTTTTTAAATTCGCTAATGCCCATAAAAGAAAAACCCCCCACTTATTTAGTGGAGGGTACGCAAACATTACAATAGTATTTAGATATCTCCGTCTTTCCGATTCTCGGAATAGTGGATATCGAACGTGCCTTCAGGATAACGTGCAGCAAGTTTGATCATGTTCGTAACAACAACAGTCTGAAAATCAACTCCAAGTGCAAGACATGCTTGCGCCAGATACCAGACCACATCTCCCATTTCTTTGACCATGTGAGTCTTGCTCTCATCGGTAAGTTCTTTACCTTGGAAAGCAATCTTCTTCACAATCTCAGTGAACTCACCACCCTCAGCAGTGATACCAACAGCAGCAGTCAGAAGACGCTCAATATTTACACCTTTGCTTTGCAGGTCTCGAATTCGTGAAACAAACTCATCAGTATCCTTAGAAGGAAAACTGGTAGTAGAATCGACGAATTCAAGATACTTGTCGTAATCAACTGTGTTATCTACAATAGCGGTCATAATTTAAGAAAGTAAAGTTACCATGCCCATGTTACAAAACTGGTTCTAGTCCCAGTCTTGATTGGTTTGACTTCATGTGTGTACATGAAGGTTGACGGGAATATTATAACATCTCCTGGGGTAAACTGCATGTCTTGCCCACAAAGATAAAATTCACCGCCCGTGTAAGCATCAGTGCTGATCTCACCCACGATGCTTAGGAGAGGAACTCCTCTCCTTTCGACTGGAACATCCTCAAAAATAGAGTAGATCAGGTCTGCGTGTTTACGCATTGATGTACCTTCTGGATAATAATTTAATCTTACACCACTCATATGTGATACAAGATCAAACCCAGAACACTCTTCCTCGTACTTAGAAATCATGTCCCAGAAGACTGGATAGAAGTGTTCACGTACATCAGCGTCAATCACTCTATTGTTTAGAGGATCATTGTCCTCTTTGTTTTTCCCTTTATGAGTATACCACGAGTGTGGTGTCCAATCATCTTGTTCAAGATGTATTGATAGATCTAGGAATTCTCCTGGGAGTCTATACTTCTTAGCATAGTCTAGTAATTCCATTCCGCAAACTTAGATAGTCGTGCTTGATTTTGCTTGACGTGATCGAATGCTTCTGCTACGTCCTCTTCTTCCTTATCGGTGATGACTTCGTTAGCAGACTCTGCTACATCAAACAATTTCATCTTTGCTCTATCGATACCAATCAAGAACTTGCGGTTAGAAGTTGTGTCGTTGTATCGATTCTTCAATTGTTTGACCATAATCCTACCCTCTTGCTCTAGCTCTTCAGTAGAGATGAGCGCAAACATAAGGTCAGCGGTTGCAGGGAGACCAAAGCTTTCAGAAGTATCCGTCAAATCAACATCTGTGCTACCGAATCCAGACCTTGTAGTTTGCGTTGCAGTAACAACGGGCGCATCGAACTCAACGGCAAGACCTCTAAGTTCTTCAGCAATTGCCTTAACATAAGTGTAAGAGTTTACAATGTGTCCTTTGTATCGGACACTGGCGCATATGTTAAGGTAATCAATAAAGATTATATCAGGTTTGAACGCTTTTTTCAACCTCAAATCATTGAGAAGTGACGTGAAGTGTCCTGAGTGTGCAGAAGCAGTAGGATATTCTTTGATAATTAGTTTGCCCTTGGTCTTCCTTTGTAAGTCACCAATCTTAGATTTGAAGATTACTTGAGGTAGTTCAACAATATCCTTAATGTTTACATTGAGACAGTTCGCGTCAATTCGTTCAGCAATTTTTTCCTCTGCCATCTCACATGTGATGTAGAGTACGTTGCGCCCCGACATGAGCGAGGCACTAGCGCAGTGGCACATGAATAGAGACTTGCCGACGCCCGTTCCAGCAAGAGCGACATTGAGAGTCTTGTTAGGGAGACCACCTTTGGTAATGTAGTTGAACTTTTCAAGATCAAACGGGATCTTCTCTTCATCTTTGTGATAATACTCATATCGCTCTTGTGCTGATTCAATGTAATCGTGTCCTATGTGTTCGTCGAACGATACTGATAGGGCTTCTTGTAGGATACCTGGGATCGCATCCTTTGATAATTTTGGATCGCCTCCGTCTGCGATCTTGACCGACTGTAGTAGGGCATTGTAGATTGCTCTATCTTGGCACCACTTTTCTGTCGAGTCAGTAAGCCAGTCCTGGTCAACCCACTCTTGACTAAACCCTGCAATGCGTGAGATAGCATCTTTATAAATCTCTTCAGATAAATCATTACGTTGTCCTAGATTGATGCGAAGAACTTCTTGAGTAGGAATTTTATCATACTTAGTAGAGAACTCATGGATCTCTTCATATATGATTCTATCGACTGGGCTCTCAAAATAATCAACAGAGAGATGAGGAGTTACCTTTCTGTAGTATTCCTCATTGCATAATAGGTTGCGAAGGATAGTCTCTTCAATCCTCTCAGCTACCATAGCTAAACTCCTTCTTTGCTGCTTCGTCAAGTTTTTCCATTACTTCAGGCGTGAAGTATTTTTCGGGATCAGACAATACAGCAGAAGGATAAACAGAAGATTCCCCAACAACGATCCGATTACCGTTCTTCTTGAAGATTCCGTGATCGATACCCAGTTCCAATAGTCCAAAATAACGGTCGAGTCCACGCTCGTCAAAAAATAGACGTGTTGCAACTTTACTTCCTTCGATGGTTAGACGAGACTTCTTTGCCTCACACTTGATGATGTTACCTACAACTTCTTTCTTGCTATCACGTTCCTTACTCTTAGTAAGATAGATGATAGTAGAAGCAGCATACTTGAGACCTGTGCCGCCTCCCATCTCCTTTGTAGGGACATAGGAACCGATCACATCATATGTATGGTTGGTGACCAGCAGAGGCACACCTGCCTGCCCCATTTTGAGGGTAAGCACACGGAAGGCACCTTTGATTAACTGACTTTTAGTCATGTCCCTGACCTGCTTATCATTAGCAACGTCCTGCATTTCTTTAGTTGTAGAAAGCATACCAAGAGAGTCTAGAACAAGCATCAAAGGTCTGCGTTCTTCCTTAGGTTCCTTCATAACATTATCAAGAATCCTACATGCCTGAGTCCTGAACTCTTCAATAGTAGAGACAGGCATAATCCACATTCGTTCTGGATCAATTCCTCTGTTCACAATCATCTCACGAGAAATGGCGGATTCAGATTCAAAATACATGACGCCAGCTTCTGGATTAGAATCAAGGAAATTACGAACGACGCTGAGAGCAAAAAAAGTCTTCCCCGTGCTCGATTCTCCTGCCAGGGCAGTAACTTTGTTGGAAGGAAGACCTCCATAGATCGAACCACTACATAAGGCGTTAAAAATATAAGACCCAGTATCGACATAACCAACAACATCACCTGCAGCGACGCCGTCGCTAACTCTAGCGGCATACTCATTACCAACATCCTTAAGTACAGTGTCTAAGAATCCCATTGATCAACCGTCTCCTCGTAAAAGTTTACATAATTATAAGAGTGACCCATGAGTTTAGCAAACCCACAGGCAGTTTTGTAGTCCTCAAAGCACTTAATGTCCTCTGGTCCTACTTGACCAACCAAATGATTGGTCCATGTTACAACAAAGATCTTCTTACTCATGAGAAGAAACTCCCAATGGTAATGACCTTTTTACTTGTCCACCCAATACATTCTAGCACATTCTCCAGTGGTTTCAAGAACGACTTCTCGAACTGCTTCCTATAGTCCACATACTTCTCGATACCAAACTCCTTTGGAATTTCACCAAAGAAAGAAATGCAGTCTTCCATGATGGGGTTTGGAACAGCAAGGTAAATAAACTTGATCTTTTCTCCCTCCTGAATATTCTGATGTTTGTGAGCGATCTTGTGCTTCTTAAGATAGTAGTTGTACAAGAGTGCTCCACGCACATGAATAGGAGTTCCTTTTGAATAGATTGTAGATCGATTACGATACTTATCTAGACCGTTGACTCCACGAGGGAAAGCAACATTACTGTAGTGTTGTTCTTTAGTATCCTGTTTGATCTTCTCAACGAAGTCAATTAGATCATCATTCGTTTTAGCAATAATGATCTTGAACGCTTCATAAAGTTTGTCTCTGAAGTATGCAGGTGTAGAAGAACGAGCAGTCTCCAGTCCCATGATTTTCATCTTAGGTTCTTTGTAGCGGACTCCTTCACTATCCCACACGTTGAGAATGTATCGCTTCTTCGCAGTCCAAATACCACGATCAGCAATGTTCTCACGTTTCATTTGCATCTTTTGTTCATATGCCGAAACGTAATCCGCAAGTTCCTGATAAGAGGCATCGATGAATGGTTCCAATTTGTCTTCACAGATCTTATCAAGTATGGAAACAATTGCTGCTTTGTCGCTAGACTTATTAGCAAAAAATTTATCAACAAGAGGTCCAAGATTAAGATAGATTGAATCGGTATCACTTGCAATAACATAATCTACCTCCTCTGTAGAGAGCAGTCTATTTAGATATCCATTCATTTTGTTCTCAATCCAACGAATTGAGACCTGCCCAGACAAAGTAATTGCCTCGGCGTTCGCCAACTTGTAATAACGAAAGTGTTCATTACCGATAGCACCATAAGCAGAGTTCAAAGAAATCTTCTTCGCCATCTGAATATTGTTACATCTTGCAATCTCTTTCATGAGTTCAACAGTAGGAGTTTTCTCATACTGTTTCTTCGCTTCAATCATCTTCTTCTTGAAAATGACTCGTTCGTCGTACATTTTCTTCATCATCATAGGAAGGAATCCTTGGGTGTCTTTCCTATACTGTGCTCCGTTGGGGCACACAGCGTACTGACCAGATACTTCTATCTGTTTATCAAGAATCTTATCAACAGTTGCTGATGGATGTCTGGTGCCTTGGAGCGTCTCTGGAGAGATGTTGTACTGCATGATAAGGTGAGGGTAGAGAGAGTTAAGGTCAAAAGACACAACCCAATCATAGAATCCAGCTGTCGGTTCTTTAACATATGCCCCTGCATACTTCTCTGTTTTAGTTGCGCTCTCTTTCTTGGGAGGGATAGCAATCTTCCTCTTCAGAAGTTCCACGTAGATATAGTTATCCCACATGCGAACCTGTGAAAACACATCTTCATAATTCACCTTAGCATCATAAGCCATAGTGAACGCAAGTTCAATCAACTTCATCTTGTCATCAAGTTTGTCCACAAGACGAACGTCATGGATGTTGTACTCAATGAACTTCTGCCAGTTGTTTTCGTAGAACTCTTTGAAAGTATCGTACTCAGAGTGATCTAGTTTTTTCTCTCCGAGTTCAACTGAGCAGATGTGGTCAAGTCGATATGATTCTTGGTTTGTGTAGGTGAACTTTTTGTATAGTTCCAAGTAATCCAGAGTAGCAATCCCTGGAAGATCGTAGGCAATTTGCTTTCGTCCTTTGACGAAAATTTCTCGTCTAGAGATAAGACGCCAAGGGCTAAGTAACCGAGACTCTTTTTCACCAATAACCCGAGCAATACGCCCAGCAATATAGGGAACATCAAAAAACTGTACATTCCAACCAGTAATAACGTCAGGGTAATTTTGCATCCAATACTCAAGGAAAGCAGAAAGCATTCCATGTTCAGTTCTGAAGTGCATGTAGTCAACATTAGTGTCGGTGTTATTAAATGGGCGAGCACCGAATACAATTATGCGACCAGTATGAGAATCTTTAAGACTGATTGCTAGGATCTCCTGATCAGTATTTTCGATATCAGGAAACCCATTCTCAGCAGCAGTTTCAATATCAATGTTGAACACACGAATCCGCTTAGAGTCAAACTGGACTCTATCGTCATCATATTCTTCTGCGATGTATTGATACAAATAACGAGTGTTACCATACACATCAGTGTTGGAACACTCGCGATACCTATTCACAGTTTCCTTAGCATCAGAGATAGTACCCTGCCTCATGGGAGCAACACAGTCTCCATCAAGGGTCCGCCACTCAGAATAATTAGAAGTGGGCAGGTACAAAGTTGGGCTATACTTAACCTCATCTTTGAACGCTACCCCGTTCTCGTATCCACGCACAAGGATGCGATTCCCTGCTTGTTCAACGTTTGTATAAAACTTCATTCAGTAAGATTCGTTTTCAGAACGTCATCCCTTGGGTTGACCAAAACCATTATATCAGAAGAACGGACAACTACCTCAGTGTCCAGTGAAAAAGGTGGCCACTGCTGTCCGTCCAAGGTAACAGGATTGATAAGGATGCAGTCAGGTTCACCAAGAACTACATCCTCTATTGCCTCAACCTCTGCTACGATCCACTCATTACACAGATTCAACAGTTTCTTCATTTTCGACAGGGGTCAGGTTTACTTCGGTTTCTTCACCAAATTCTGGAAGCATTTCTGCTGCTCCAGGAGTAGGTGCAAGTGTTGGATCAACTGCAGAGTCTACATTGTTTGCGCCAAAAACAACTCTTTCTTGTGGTGCGTCTGCTTGAAGACGCTCAACATATGCGTTACGAATTCCTTCTTTTGGTGCATGAAGAGTACCAACCAGATCAAATCCAACGTTGAAAGAGGTTTCATCCGTAAAAGGATTCCACTTACTAATGCGAAGATTGTATCCATTCTCTGTTTGAGTTTCAATTTCAAGAACATATGGATTGGAGAACGACAGACAGATAGGTCGCTCACCTTCTTCTTTTGATTCTTTACTGTTGTATACTTCACCAACATCAGCAATCAGTTGCTGACCAGTATACTTCATGCTAACTATTTGAATTGTCATAATTAATAATCTCTAGGGTTTCATCCGTAATGTGGTTATCTAGAAAATCTTCCAGATAATATTGCTCCTTATATATCTTAAGGATATCATCGGTTGGATCATTGATGCATAACACGTCTTGCAAGTTAATTTTGAAGAACTGTGTTTTTGCAAATGGGTTCCACGAAGTCATGGTTACCGAAAAGGTCGGTTCGGGAGTAGGCGAGTTAGTCATCGTTGATGGTCTAACTTTAGACACACCAATAATTTGAGGATTGATTATAGCGTATCCGATTGTTTTACGGAACGAATCTCTAACCTCATAAAAATCACAGATGATTCTCTCACTGTCTGCTAGAACACAAACCTTGATACTCATAACTTCACAGCACCCATAACATTATACTAAAAAAGAACTCGTTAGTCAACTTTCTCCAAACCAAACTTTACGCTTCTGCTTCTCTGGTAATTCTTTTTTAAGGGTAATTGATAGCAGACCATCAACAAAGTCTACGTTCTCAACTTCTACATCATCACCCATCTGCCAGTTACGAGAGAATGTTCTATATGAAATTCCCTTGTGTGCGTAGTTTCTTTCTTTATCTTCTGGTGCTTTCTTTGCGCTGACGCCTAGAACATTTCGTTCGGTGGTGACTTCAATATCTGATCTGCAAAATCCTGCAAGAGCGACTTCCAAAGTGGTTCTACCATCACTTCCAGCAATAACATTGTATGGCGGATAACTAGTTCCTGCTCCCGCAAGAGATTCAAGTCTGCTGAATGTTTCATCAAATCCTAATGAAAAAGGTGTATATGTATTAAATTGTACCATGTCCTTTACTAAGCGACGTTTACATAGGACCCCGAAGGCATCCTGGCGTAAGAGGGGGGCATTACACCCCATCAACTCTCACACTAATAATTATAATAGCATCATAAAAAATGGGAGTCGTAAAAACCCCCACTATTATTACGGTTTACTGACTTTTCTTCTTACCAATATTGTATTTTGATTCTAAAGTCCACTCACCTTTTTCTTTAAAGGAGATAACTTTAATTTGATTCAATGGAGCGAGCGTCTCTACTTTATCTGTAGATACAATCTGAAGTAGTCCCCAATCACCTAGCAACTGAGAGATACGATTGCGTCTCTGAATATCATTGTCCGTAATATTAGTATGCTTTCCGTCCAAGGCAAACAGTTCCTTGAAGTGAACAATATAATACTTACCTTGCTTATGCAAGATATGACAAGACTGGTATAGTTTTCTTTCTTTTCTAGAAGCGACACCAATACGTGTTAATGTCTCTCTTACTTTCAGGAAGTCATCAGGTTCGTTCAAGACCACTTCAATCATGTCAGATTGCTTCCACTGGATTTCAGTATCAACGCTCATCTTTTCCACCTTTGTTAACGATTTTTCTTATTTGTTCAAGTTGGTCTTGCGATAAAACCCTGATTGCTTCTAGAGCCTTAGTATATGTAATACCATAATACTCTTTGACTTCATCAAGATATTCAATAGACTCTTTCTTAGTCCAAGGAGAAAAACGTCTCCTAGGTCTCAGACTATTTATATAAAAATCGTATTGCATCTTGTTGTCTAGATGAGGATGCATATTCATCTCATTGACGAACAAAATACAGTCAGTGAAAGAAGATAAACACTTATTGATAATCCAAGATGGATACTTTTTTACCGCTGTAGGGTCATCATCCATCAAGTTTTTCTTAGACTGGTTGATTGAGTACAACCAGTCTGTTAGTTTGTGTTTGTTCGATTCATTCATTATTTAAATACAGCAGTAACTCCCATGACTCTAGCATTTGGGTTGCGAGCAAGTGCAACTTGACGTGCTTCTTCGTAGTTGCGAGCGATCACAGTCTCAGTAAAGACCTGACCAGCGACGTAGAGTTTGACTTCACACTTCATAGTTCATAAGGACCAGTTCAGCCCTGCTTGCTTGATCTGTATTATAACTCCCCACGCTCCTCATGGTGTAAGTGTGTGCAAATTCCGCAGCTGTCCACCCCTGCTTGAAGCGGTCTCGGATCAGTTGAGTTGAATTGTACGACACAAGTTGAGGACCGATGAACCGATCACAGATAGCAGCGAACCCATCATGGTCGAATCCCTTATGCATATTACCCTTCTTACCATAGAGATTAGAACCAATCTCATAAGGAGGATCTAGATAAGTAAAGATATTTTTATTATCAGTGAAAAGTTCTTGATAGCGGAGATTAGTAATCTTCCACTTAGAAATCATTCTTGAATATTCAGGGAGTTTATCAATGCCTCGCATCGAGAAATTGCTATCTGACGCTTGCTTGCTGAAGGAGCTGGATTCAGTGAGACCAGAGAAAGAGCACTTATTAACAATATAAAAACACACAGCAGCAGATAAGTTGGATGTTGAATCATCGTTTAGTTTCTCCTTAGCGTCTAGAAATAATAGTTTTGCTGATACTGGTTCTGGATGACGATTCTTGAGCTGCACAAGTTGATCGCGCATCTCTCTACCATTCTCTTGGAGTTCTCTCCAGAAGTTATAGAGTGGTCTATACAGATCATTTACCCAGATATCTAGGTGTGGATATCGTTTACCAATTTCAATAGCAACAGACCCACCACCTAGGAATGGTTCACGATACTCGCTTGCCTGGGAAAGGTCTGGGAGGTACTGGAACAGTTTGCTTAAGGCTCGACTTTTGCCCCCTGGGTAGCGGAGCGGTGTCTTCAGTGCTTTCGTCATAATCAGGTTCGTTGTACTTAAGGTATTCCCAAAAGGTCATCTTCAATTCCTTCTGCGTCATGCCGCAGTGTGCAGCTGCTTCAGGTAAATTCATTGTAGCACGAAACAATGCTTCATGTGCTTCGCGCACATTCTCAGGCGTTGTTTTTTTCTTCTCAGACTTACTAGGCACATTCATGGCGATTTCTTCCATTCAACTCCGTCCAACATAATTTCAGTGAGACATGCAAGAGTATTGATCTCTTGATCAGCAACAAAAGAAATTTGATACTGATACTTAGCAATGATGAGAACACAATTTGGGACAGATGCATTGCTAGCATGTTTGTACATACTATCATAGATTTTTCTCATAACCATGTAAGGGTCATGATCCATGTTTTGTGCTACCCATTGCTTGACTGTGGAGAAGTTTCTATCCTTCATCGCACGAATCAAGTCATCCAGATTTAGATCTGCAATATCGACAAGAATGTCTGTATCAATCTGACCCTTAGCAGCATGACGCTGAGTTTCATTTAAGAGACGACGCCAGTCTGGATAGTATCGATTGATAAGTTTAGCAATAATCTTATCTTCATACTTGATCTCTTCAGTATCAAGAATATATTTGATACGCTGAAAGAAATTAGCACTCAGTTTTTGTTTGTCTCCTGCTTTGATACCAAAATCAACAACAGTACAACGCGACTTGATAGGATCAATCAGACGGTTAATAAAGTTGCAGGTGAAGATGTATCGACAGTTATTGTGAGTCTCCTCCATTTGCCCTCTGAGGATCATCTGCACGTCAGCAGTCATGTTGTCTGCCTCATCCAGAATAACGACCTTGTGGGCGGCATTAGAGGTCAGTGAGACAGTCGTAGCGAACTGCTTGACCTTGTTCCTGATGGTCTCAATAGAACGACCTTCATCAGACCCGTTAATAACGATGTAAGACGCTCCTAGTTGCTCACAGATAGCACGGGCAACAGTCGTCTTACCGATACCAGCAGATCCAGACAACAGTAGATTTGGAATCTCACCTTGATCAAGAAAACCCCGAAAGGATTTCTTAGTTCCTTCAGGGAGAATACAATCATCAATAGTTTTGGGTCTGTATTCTTCAACCCAAAGAAAGTTTCTACTCATAATAAACACCAAAAGAAATGCCGAATCGTGCGCTAATAGGAACAGTATTGTGATACTGCTGTTTAGGGATATAGATTATATCACCTGGATTTAAAGTGGTTGCAATTTTTTGACTTCCCTCAACAACCCAACGTGTTGATCCATAGCACTGCCAAAAGAATACATCAACATCATCGTTATGTCTTCCAAACGTTTTTGATTTAGATGAAAGACTCATGTATACATGAGCATCAATACCGAATGCTAGTGGATGATCTTTTCTGATCTCATCAACAACAGTTTGAACTTCAGGGATTCTTTCTGCGTTGTGCAAAACTAATCCATAGTTACCGTTATCTTTGTATGGTTGATTGTTGTGAAAACAGAAATCTACTAGTTCAACAACTTGATCCCAAGAAGGTGTCTTGAAATCATTGTTTCGTTTTACATAAGGTTCAGTCTCAAATAAGAATTGCATCACTTAGGTTCTAAAGCAATAAAATACTTAAGATTCAGATCTTTGGGTAGGAACCTAGATCTGCCTTCACCAGGACCAGTGAACACCCACTCAGATAGAAGTGCTTCAGACACACGAACTTTATAAGATCCTTCAATCACTCGATAGTTCTCAACTCGCATGTTGAGATCATAGTCTCCAGTACATGTACCAGAAGTCATATCAAACTTACAACTGTTGCTAGTATCGTTTTCACGATCAGTCAGAAGAATAGAGACATGATCATCTTTACTCTGGAAAGTCATGTCTTCCAGTTTGAACTTCAGAGAAATGTTAGAGATCTTGTTTTGAAGATCAGCTGCAATATCAAACTCAATGTTTGAACCAGGGAACTTGACTTGTTTCTCAGGTGCAACTTTTAATGTAATCTGAGGATCACTGAAGTAATACTTGAGAGATGCATTCCTTCCCTTCAGAATTACATAATCATCATTATCAAAGATAAGAGAAGGGTTATCAAGGATTCGGATACCAGCAAGAAACTGACTCAAATCATAGATCGCAAAGTCCCGAGGGAAGTATTCTTCACAAACATATTCAGCAAGAATATTCTCAGCATTTGCAATGGTCTTGATTACATTACCTTTCTTAAAAACAATAGACGAGTTGATAAGAGCAAAGTTCTCAAGGATGAACTGCGTTTCACTAGAAAGGTTTACTTGGGTCATTGATTGTAATTTTCGGTAACGTTGGTCTTGTCGCTGAAGTGAAGAAGAAGCAATCCATAATGCAGGATCTTAACGATATCACGACGGGCAGTGCCCTTGCGATCGTAGCGTGAAGCATACTTGAGAATGTTGCTACGGCAGAATGCCTCAGCATCTCCACATGCTTCAATCAAGTCTAACGTTTGAATGCTGTCGTTTCCAGCAGAATAGTGTTGTCCATACGTACTTGAGATGTAATCACGCAACTCCTTTAAGAGTTGTTCTTCATTATATTTGAAAGTCATTTTGAATAAATGTACTCAATATTATCATGATAGCATTTGAAGACATTGCCGTCAATGTCTTTCATATAAAGTTCTTGTCCTACACCACCTACTATCTTAGCGGTGCGGACGGGGGCATCCCGTAGAATTGCGATATGCCCTACCCATCCGTGAAACTCAGTCATCAGATTCGATCTCTACGTTTGCATCAATTTTATCATAGAGGTCAATGAAAGATTGCTTTGTCTCATCATCGAAGCGATTGACGCAAACCTTGATCGCCTTCATACGATCACCCCAGATAGCATATGCTCTCACAATATGAACCAGGCGACGGGTGCTTATCACCTCATCGATACCACCGTCCTTGAAAGTCTTACGGATGATGTCTGCCCAGTTAGAGAGGTTGGTGCAGAACTCAGTGTTGTTCTCAACAACCAGAGAGTCAGCAATACGCAACAGAATCTTACTTTCGATAGCAGGGGTGGGATACTCTTGCTCAAACGTTAAGGCAAAACGCTCAAGGAAGGCTTCATTGAGAACGTTAGTTCCAATAAAGCGACCGTCATCGCTGCCTTTACCTTTAGTATTTGCAGTTGCAATAACATTGAATCCAGATTTAGGGTTTACGTAACGACCAGTTTTCTTTAGGAAGACACCCTTGCCTTCCAGAACAGATTGTAGGCATAGGATTTTGTTAGATGCCAGATCAACTTCGTCTAGAAGCAACACAGCTCCGCGTTCCAAAGCCTCAATGACTGGTCCGTTGTGCCAAACAGTTTCACCATTAACAAGACGAAACCCACCAATAAGATCGTCCTCGTCAGTTTCAATGGTGATGTTCACACGAATGAGCTCCCTATTTAGGATAGCACATGCCTGCTCAACAGAGAAGGTTTTACCGTTTCCAGACAGACCAGTGATGAATGTAGGGTAGAAAATACCAGACTGAATGATCTTCTTAAGGTCAGCAAAGTTACCGAAAGGAACATAGTTGCTGTCTTTTTCAGGAACTAGATTCTTTTCTTGATTAGCAGCAACAGGGAGAGAGGAGGAATCAGCAGCAGGTGCTTCGTATTGCTTTTCAAGACGCTCCTGCACAGTCAGGTTCCAAGTACCACGCTTCACATAGAAATCACGTAAACGCTTGACTGCAGTAGGATAGGTGACGCCAAACTCACCACAAGCAGCACGGACATGATCTGCATTGATATCGTTACCGAAGTTCTCAGACAGATATGAGGTGAGTTGTGTGGTGGTCAGATCAGACTTAGCAGGCATTTGTGTGTGTCTCTTAATTACCTAGTAATCATACATGCTCCAGAGCAAAAGCGGCACCATCCGAGTCCAGTTGCTGAGGTGGAACATCTATCGGTCTAATGAATGTATTTGAAACAATCTCCTGAGATCTAAACATCTTCTGCATATAATCAACAGCAAGTTGTGGATCTGTGTGGTCACCACAAGTAAACACATCACAAACCGCAAGAGATTTCTCTGGCCAAGTATGAATGCTGATATGACTTTCAGCGAGCAGAGCAACACAAGTAACACCCTGAGGCATAAACTTATATGAATTGATTGCTAGTAGGGAAGATCTACAAACATCTGCAGCCATAGCAACAATTTCTTTTACGAATGCTTCATCGTCTAAAAGTTTGCTGTCGCATTCTTTAAGTGTAAAAAGAATATGTTTCATGAAATCCAGTCAGGTTTTCGGGATGGTATTTTACGATAGTTTTTTGATACCCAAGGTTTAGAAGAGATATACATTTTGTAAGCCGTGAATGTATCTATACTTGAATCAAGCTTGAATTCATCAGGCATCGCTCGCACAAAAGGAGTTGTTTCTTTTCCACTGCGCCCTGTTGGGTCACAGTATGGAAATATTTGGTCAGCATACGCAAGAGTATGCAAACAAGAATGAACTTTACTATAGCGGTTTGTGTATTCCTCACACAAAGAAATACCATGCTGGATCAACCATCTCCAGTTCATAACAAACTCCCCTGCCCAGATGGTACAGGGGTGGTTGCGAAATGCACCTTTATCGGTTTTGTATGGTTCACCATTAATTTTAGGAAGTTCACCAAATCCATGACCCCACTTATCAGATGCAACAATAGAAAGCATTTGACAGCACTCTAGAGGCATCTTAACAATGTGCTTATCAGGAAGAACCTTTGCACACTCGCTGGGATTTGAACTTGTAACAAAGATATTCATGCAACATGCTCCACGAAAGAGTTAAGGAGTTTTTTGTTAGTGGACTTGTTACTCAGCATCTTTTTGAATGCACGAGTAATCTCGCCCTTCTTCGCTCCTGACTCTACATTGAAATCAGTGGTATCGTCAAGTGCATTGTTAGAGATTGCATAAAGAGAGGTGAACGCAATTGGTTCAGGAATGATGGAGCAGCGATCTTTCTTCCACTGACGTTGAACTTTTTCGTAGTTTTCTTCAGAAGAATTAGCATACTGATTCACAAAGGACTTCAGAGCACTACCAGACATGATACGAAATCCAAGAACACTAACACCAGGGTTACGATCACGAAGTTGCTTAATGAAAACATTAGTTGCATCATACCAACCATGGAACTCCTCATAAACACGACCAGTCTTACGGTCACGAAGAGTCACGTTGTGATCAATACGGCGAGGTGCAACACGATTCTCATCTGTGTAGTCTTCGTAGTATTTGCGACCATATGCAATTGCACACCCTTCACCATCAGACAAAATGCAGAGGTTAACTTTCTGCAGGTCATTCTGCTTTTTGAACTCAGGGATGATGTAGTTCATCATCACAACTGCTTCATTCAAAGGAGTTCCTGAAAGTCCGACAGCAGGAGTAGAACGATATACTGTGTGGTGAACATACTGATATGCCTCAACAAAAAGATTCAAGCACATACGATCATAGTCTTTAGCATTGGATCGTGAAGAGACAAAGTTCATCAGGTGAAATCCACCCTTACCTAGACAGATCTGATTTTCAATGACTTCACCAAAACGATCTTCGCGATATGAAGTATCTTCTTCCATCGATTTTTTGATTGACCACTCATTAGTAAAAGCATAAACCTCAAAAGGAATCTGAACTTTCTTACAGAAAGAAGTCAAGTTAATGAGTTGCTTAACGGTAGCAAGAATCTCATGCTGCATAGAACCAGACCAGTCAAGCAGGAATACCAGACCGTGATTCTTGCCATCAGGAAGAACTGTTACTTTCTTGAAGAGATCTTCGTTGTATTTGTAAGTGTGCAGCTTAGCAGTATCAAGTACACCAGTCTTAGATTGAGCTGCACGAGCGTAAGCGTCAGCAGACTTAAGACATTCAAACTCCTTAACAAGGTAGTTTACTTCCTTTTGTGATTGCTTACGGAACTCACGATATACATCACGAACAGATTCATAATCTTGTTTTATACACCAAGAAATATCTTTCAATTTATCAGCAAGAGACTTCTCACGATACTCATCAATCCAATCATGAAGTTCTGTCCAGTCAACAACGTAATCAGAAGTGTTTACTGATTCTGGAATCTCAACGTAACGAGTGTTGGATCCCCATCGGTTGCTAAGACCTTCAGCAGACTGATCAAATGCTCGCTGAGTTTCAGAACGCTCACCACCAGTGGGACTCTCTTCATCAGAATCATCGTCTTTCTCTGCCTCAGGTGCTGGTGTACTTTGACCACCGCCAGATTCAGATTCTTGATTCTCTTGCTCACGCTCCTGAGCAGTCTCAAGCATTTCCTCGTGAGTCATCTCTTCCTGTTCTTGTTTCTGCTGCATAGGAATAGATTCTTGTTCTTCAGGTTGCTGCTTAGAAAACTCATAGACATCAACAGCAATCTGCAGCACCTCTTTAAAGGTCTCTGCATTCTCAGTGCGCTCAACAAACATAATCTCAGATGCACCAAAAGGAATCATGGCGCTAGCACCAACCTTGAAGTGTAAGTTAATACGATCAAGCAGACTGAACTTATCAAGATTTTGATCTTCAATATCAAAGAAGTCTTCTTCATTCAGTTCTTTGTATCCAGTAGAAAAAGATTTACGTAGACCAGGATACTTACGCTTCATCAGTTTCTCAATGCGAGCATCTTCAATGACGTTCACATAGTCTTTAGGGCAGTTAGCGACATTCCTCCAGTCCTCATTAGGAGTGAACAGAGCGTGTCCCACCTCATGACCCACCAGCAGGTCGTAAACGACGCTAGAAGCGCGGTCCCAGGTAGGTAGGGTAAGCACACGACGATCAACGTCAAAGGATGCTGTAGGGTTATTACGGTGCTCTACAATCAGGTTCTCAGTAGCGAGCAGGCGAGCAAGGTTACCTTTAATTTCTTGGCGGGACATAGACTCTCTTGCATTGATGTACGTATCATACACAAAGATCCGACCCAGTAACCCAGGTCGGACCAGATATCAAAGCGTCACATTACCAGCGATGGTAATTCTAGTTTCGTCTGAGGTGTAGTATGGATGGACTCCATGGAAGACTCGTGCTGGAAACAATATCATAGTTCCTTCAGCACCGCGATCAACCTCAACATTTTGTATGTATGTGTGACCAGAATGCGCTGGATGAATAAAATAAAAACATCCTGGATAAGGTTGATTTGATTTTTTCACATGTGGTAACTTTCTTTCTTCTTCTAATGAGAATGGTATCTTATAAAAAACTACATAACTGTAAATACCCTGATGATTATGTGGTGGGTTATACATATACTTCTCAGTAATGTTAACCCAGATCTCGTCTAGATTGAGAGAATCTATTTTATACTTTGGAGAAATAACCTTACCTATCTCTCGCTCGTATTCATCAGTTAACTCAACATATGTTTGACTATATGCAATGACTAAGTTACTAATGTACGGTTCTAGAACTTGCTTTGCATCTGGTATCATCCAGTTATCTGTTTGAACACCAGCAAGATATGATTGCTTCGTCTTGTCTGCTGACTTAATAATGTCTCCCAGAGAATCTAGATCAGAATTAGAAATATCTGTTTGAACAAATCCCGAGCAATGAAATGGTTGGAATTTAATATTCATTGATCACACTAAAGTTCTTTGGTTTCTCTACAGTTAGAGTTCTCTCGAACTTATCATTCAAAGATTCTTTATGTGAGATTACAAATACATTTGTATCATCATCAAAGTTACGAAGAATCCAACTAAGATCTGCGCCGCCCTGCTGGTCTAAAGATCCATCAAAAATCTCATCTAATACCAGAAGGTTAGTATCCACACTATTCTTAAGTTTAGCAACACTACGCCAAGTAAGCAGCAGAGCGATATCAATACGAGCTTTCTCTCCTTCACTGAAGGACTCGTAAGAGAAGACATCACGGAATCTAGATTTGATTGTTTCTTCAAAATTTTCATCAAGAGTGAAGTTAACATAGAAGTCCATACCCTGAAGATACTGATTAATCAGTTTATTCATAGTAGGTAGGTATGTCTTGATAATTTTAGTCTTGATGCCTGTGTCTTTGAGCAAAGTTGTTGCAGTTATTAAAATATCTTTATCTTTCTTTAAATAAGAAATCTCCGTATTAAAAGTTTTTTTCTGATCTACCAGTTGCTTTAGTTTCTCAAACTCTGCTCTGTTATCTGCAGAACCAGAGGACAGATATTCAATCTCATCTTGCAGTTCTTTGATAGATTTACCAAGACTACTGATTTCATAATTGATTTGATTAATAGAAGAGTTGACTGTGATTACCTGATCAGATAACTCACCAAACTTCTCTTCTCTTTTTTCTTCTGCGTCAATGGTTTCCTGAAGTTCATTCAGTCCTTCATCTAATTTCTTCCACTCAGAATCTGTCTGTTCTAACTTCTGAGTCTTAAGATCTTGAGTGATTTCTTGAGTACAGGTAGGGCAGATATCGTTATCAATAAAGAACTGAGTTTGCTTTTTTGCCTGATCAATCTTCTGCTGAATCTTTGCTTTGAAAGTATTCATCTTCTTGAGTTTCTTACGAGCATCAGAAAGAGTTTTGAGTTGATCATTTAGATCAGCAACTTCGACAGTAAGATCAGTGACTTGCTGTATTGCTCCTGATTGACTCACTTTCAGTGAAGAGATTTTACTTTCTTTCTTTTCAATATCACTCTTTGCTTTCTTCTCAAGATCCATCATGTAATCTTTTTGCAGATCAATCTTCCTGTTATGAATGGAAAGAGTTGACTCTAGTTGCTTAAGTTCTTCACTGTTCTCCTTCACCTTATCTCGAAGGTTATCATTCATCACAGAGAAAATCTGAATGTCTAGGATGTCTTCAATAATATCCCTACGCTGTGCTAAAGGCAACCGCATGAAGGGAACGAACGTAGACGAACCTAGAATCACAACCTGAGTGAATGATTTGTAATTCATCTTGAGCACATTCTGCTCAAAGTTCTTCTGCTGTTCTACAAGTGTGCTCTCTTGATTCCAGACCTGACCATTACACTGAATCTCAAATACTGCTGGTTTGATACCACGCTTGATATGATATTGATTCTTACCAATGCTGAACTCAACTTCAACCAAGCAATCTTTTTCGTTAATACTATTGACTAGCGATGGTTTGTTAATCTTTCGGAAAGACTTACCAAACAAACCAAAAGTCAGGGCATCTAACACTGTAGATTTCCCTGCACCGTTAGTACCAATGATCAAGTTAGTTTTTGCTTTTTGAAGATCGATTTCGGAAAATGTATTTCCTGTACTCAGGAAGTTTTTCCAACGTGCCTTCTCAAAAGTAATCATAAATTGCGGGGCGGTATCAACAAATCATCTTCATCAAACACAACATAGTTGTGTCCGTGAGATTCACATGCTTCTATTATATCATCACCTGGTACTTCTACAACATCTAATTCTGGAGCCATTGGATCCCTTGACTCATCAATCAGGTACACGTAACGTTCTGCATCCTCAATATCGCTAAACATAGGAACTACTTGTTCATAATCTGCTCCAGTAAGAGTGAAGACATGATCGGGTTTTCCAGTCAAGGTGAGTATGTACATTTTACTTTACGTTACTTCACACGATTCTATGTAGAGGGTTTGCATTAATTTTTTAAGTTCGGTTCTATCCACAGACACATCAATATCATCAATGTATTCGTTGAGCAAAGTTAATGTATCTTTTATATCTACATTAATGTCTTCATCGTTTTCAGAGTCAACAAGAACCTCTACAATCTTTACATCATGAGCACCGCTTTGATAGATTTTGTCCAGAACAGTATCAAATTGAGAGTAGTTCTTTTTTTCTTCTACGATAAGTTTGATGAAACTATCAGAGAATTTACTAGCGTCAAAATCTTCATAATTATTTTCGACATCATTATAGTAAAACTTATGAAAAATCTCGTATGGATTTTTTACAAATGTTAGTTTGTCGGTGTCAGTATCATAGATGTGAAAACCTCGTTGATCTTTGTAATCATTCCAATACATTTGATATGGATTACCAAGATACTGTACGTTACCTTTCTTTGACTTGTGGTGAAAATGTCCAGACCACACACGATTGAAGCGGTGGAACAGTTTAGGATCCATACCATGATCCATTCTCATCCCAGGAGTCATATCAAATCCATTGAGTTCTAGGTGACCACAACAGACATCTGCCTCACTAGTTTCAAGCAATCTCAATACTTCTTCTTGGTTTTCTTTATTAATCCAAGGGAGCATCAGAAATATTTTCTGACCCATCAAGATTTCTTTTGGTTCAGAATAGATATTGATGTTCTCGTAATTTTCAAGTAGAAGTTGTGGAGAATTAATACGATTAGTATTCTTATAGTACGTGCAGTGGTTGCCTAGCAACATATGTACTTCGTAGTTTCTTAGTTTCTCGAAATAATTTTCACGCACACGGTGAAAAGTATTAAAGTCCATAGACTTTCGATTATCAAATGTGTCGCCCAGATCAAAGACGACCTGGATATTTTCTTTCTCAAGCGTGGGAAAAAATACTTCATCATAGAATTTTTGGAAGTAGTTCCAGAATGCTAGAGAACCTTTGCGACCATCTAGATGTTGATCTGTAATTAAAGCAATCTTCATAATTTACCGCTTACTGTCCCATCATATCGTGCTGAGTATTTACAGTTTGCCCAGTTAGTAGCGACACCTTCCAAGTGGAATGGCGTTCCGACCATGACAGATTCCCTCGTACCGCCTGTGACGATTCCCT
>Ga0233438_10000730_pt1 | contig 40002 bp, 37 predicted proteins | sample SI_123_September_FD_182720 | JGI IMG/M metagenome (GOLD analysis project Ga0233438, IMG submission 182720) | Seawater microbial communities from Saanich Inlet, British Columbia, Canada - SI_123_September2016_10_MG | ecosystem: Environmental > Aquatic > Marine > Inlet | place: Canada: British...
TGAGGGGTTTTACCTGGAAGACGATGAACTCATTTTCACCAACGAGCTTCCTTATGTGATTTATGGTTATGCAGGAGTTCCCTCCGAAAAGACAGCAACTTTTGAAGCAGGAGCACGAGTTTACTTCCATGACAATTCGGGATTAATCGCTGCGCAGTCTAGCAGTGTGCATGTGTTGGGTGAACCAAGCACAGATTCTGAATTACTTGAAAATGAAGTTATTTTTGAGGGAGATCGCTTGGAACCATTTTTTGAAAATATACCAGGCCAATGGGGTGCCATTTGGTTGACCGCTGGTAGCACAAATCATATTTTTAGACATGCCACCATCAAAAATGCAACCGTTGGGATTTTAATGGACTACAATGATGAAAGCGATGAACCTACACTCGTTTTAGAGCAAACACAAATACACAACAGTAGTTTCGTTGGACTTTGGGCGAAGACAGCACATGTACGAGCTTCAAATTCTGTGTTTGGTAATGCAGGTAATGCATCTTTTTATGGAAATATTGGGGGGGATTATGAATTTACACATTGTACATTTTCCAACTACTGGAATCGTAGCTTTCGCTCAACTCCAGCTGTACTTCTTAACGATTTCGTCCCCATATCAGAGACAGAAAACTATGTCAAACCCTTACAGAAAGCACTATTTGCAAACTGTCTTATAGATGGCAACCAAAACATTGAATTTTTAGTTGAGCAAAGGGGTGAGGTTGCATTAAAATTCTCGCTAGACCACACGGCAATACGCTTTGCCCCTAGTGACCAATCCATTTACGAAGACCCTTACTATGACTTCACAGACACAACCTTCTATGAAAAGCTTTTTAGAAACAAAAAATCGGCAGTAAATAATCCAAATGACAACGACTTTCGCATCACTCAAGATAGTGAAGTTATTGGATTAGGCAAACCTGTATACGCAAGCGAATTTCCCACTGACATACTCGGAGTCAATCGTTTAGAATCCGTTGATCTTGGTGCTTATCAGCACATTATCATAGAAGAAGATTAAACCACAAACAATGGGCGGTGTGCCATCATGGCATGCACTTCTTTGCCAATCGCTACTAACACCTTCTCATTCTCATGGTTTTGCAATGCACGATCGATAAGGTCAACGACTTGCTCCATGTCTTCGGGTTGCAACCCACGAGTCGTGATGGCAGCAGTGCCAAAACGAATACCAGAAGTTACAAAAGGTGATTTATCATCAAAGGGAACCATATTTTTATTTGCTGTGATTTCCGCTTTGACAAGGGCTATTTCGGCATCCTTACCGGAAATATCTTTGTTTCGTAAATCCACCAACATCATGTGGTTGTCTGTACCTCCAGAAATGATATGATATCCACGATCAACGAGAGCCTTTGCCATTGCCTGCGCATTATTACGAACACGGACGATGTAATGCAAATAATCATCTGATAAGGCCTCTCCAAAAGCAACCGCTTTAGCAGCAATAACGTGTTCAAGTGGACCACCTTGGTTCCCTGGAAAAACACCAGCATCAACCAACGATGACATCATGCGTTTTTTGCCACTTTTTAAAGTTATCCCAAAAGGATTTTCAAAATCTTTACCCATCATTATAAGACCACCTCTTGGACCTCGAAGGGTTTTGTGTGTAGTGGTACTCACAACATGACAATGGGGAATGGGATCGTTGAGCAACCCCTTGGCAATCAGCCCAGAAGGGTGAGATATGTCGGCCAATAGAAAAGCACCTACACTGTCAGCAATGACACGAAAACGCTCAAAGTCTATATCGCGTGAGTAGGCAGAAGCACCGGCAATAATCATCTGCGGGCGTTCACGATCGGCAATTTCTTGAATCGTATCATAATTCAATAGACCTGTTTCTTTGTCTACCCCATAAAATACAGGATTATACAAACGTCCAGAAAAATTGACCGGCGAGCCATGTGTTAAATGACCGCCATGCGAAAGATCAAAGCCCATGATTTTGTCTCCTGGCTTGAGAAATGCATGGTAAACTGCCGTATTCGCTTGTGAGCCTGAGTGAGGTTGCACGTTGGCATATGCTGCTCCAAAAAGGGTTTTGATGCGCTCAATGGCTAGGTTTTCGACCTCATCAACCACTTCGCAACCACCGTAGTAACGTTTACCTGGATAGCCCTCAGCATATTTGTTAGTCAATACCGAGCCTGTCGCTTCCATCACTTGTTGGCTCGTAAAATTTTCAGAAGCAATCAACTCAAGCCCATTGATTTGGCGTTGGTGTTCAGCTTCGATAAGTTCAAATACTTGGTGATCTCTTACGTTTTCCATAGTCATAGCAAAAAGCAAAAATACAGCAATCCACAAACAATTCCATATCTTTCTTTTCTCTTTCTTATAGAACTTATGCACCAAGTATTTAACAACACGAATGCGCTACTGCATATGCATGGTCAGATTCAGATTTTGTTGGTTGTGTTACAACTACAACAGTTGCAAGCGGCAATAAAAGGCACATGTCAGTTTCATAAAATGATACATTTTAAAATTGAGATTGTTAAAAAAGGTTGAAATCGATTTTTATTTTCATTTGTTTGGGTGCAATATTGAAAGTAGTAAAAAACTACACGTTTTAGGATTCATATAAGTTCCTACCTTTGCAACATGCAAAAGCAGATCAACATTAAAAACAAGCGTGCACGTTTTGAGTTCGAGCTTATCGATCAATATACGGCTGGTTTAGTATTGACTGGTACCGAAATCAAATCGATTCGAAATTCCAAGGCCTCCATTTCTGAAAGCTTTTGTGAATTCAGCGATAAAGGAGAACTATTTGTTATTAATATGTCCATAGAAACGTATAGTGATGGTGGATATGTAAACCATCGTGTTCGCGCTGACCGCAAGTTGCTTTTGCAAAAAAAAGAGCTTAAAAAACTTCACAAAGAGGTCAAAAATGTTGGACTGACGATTGTGCCACTCAATCTGTTTATCAGTGAAAAAGGATATGCAAAACTTCGTATTGCACTGGCTAAAGGGAAGAAAATCCATGACAAACGCAATACCATGAAGGATAGGGATAACAAGCGCCAGTTAGATCGAGTAAAGAAGAGTTACTCGAATCGCTAAATCAGTTTTTATCTTCGAGCATGGGAACAAAGCGGAAAGTTCCGTGAGTCTGTTTCTCAAATTCTTTGGCTGACTTGCGCACAAATAAAATCATTTCTTGCGTTCCCGTACCAACAGGGATGACTAATCGTCCGCCTATTGCCAATTGTTCAAGCAATGGTTTGGGCACTTCTTTAGCGCCCGCAGTGACTAAAATTCGATCAAAAGGTGCATGATCGGGCAGTCCTTTGTAGCCGTCACCAAAGACCAACTTTTTTGGACGATAGCCAAGTTTTGGCAGTTGTCGCATACTATAACGATACAATTTATGTTGACGCTCGATTGAAAAAACAACCGCTTCTAAGAGTGTTAAAACAGCCGTTTGGTAACCTGATCCCGTTCCAATTTCGAGCACATTATGATTTGGCTTTACTTCGAGAAGTTGGGATTGAAAAGCAACGGTGTAAGGCTGTGATATGGTTTGTTCAGCAGCTATGGGGAAGGCTTTATCTTGATAGGCGTGCGACTCAAACCCACTGTCCATAAACAAGTGACGTGGTATTTGAGCAATTACCGATAACACCCGTTCATCGGTAATTCCTTTATTGCGTAGCTGTTCTACCAAATGTCTACGCATCCCCTGATGCTTCGTGCTATCTACCACAAGTTAAAAATACAAAGAGTTTGGATATTTTCGAAAGATTAATTGTATGATAAATCCTACCTTTGTATTTATGAATTCAAAAATAAAAATTGGTGTTCTCGGAGCTGGCCACTTAGGTAAAATTCACTTGCGACTACTCAAAGAATCAGCACGTTATGATCTTGTAGGGTTTTATGACACTCAACCACAACAAGCAGCACGAATCGCTAGAGAGTTTGGGTATCGTTCCTTCAACGACATCAATTCTCTGCTCGAATCCGTCGATGTAGTTGATATTGTAACGCCAACAGTGACACACTACGAGCTAGCAAAATCTGCTCTTGAGCGTGGAAAACACGTTTTTTTGGAGAAACCAATCACAACGACTGTTGAGGAAGCCAAGGACCTTGTTGAGCTTGCAAAAAAGAAAAATCTGCAAGGAATGGTCGGTCAAGTCGAGCGATTTAACCCCGCTTTTATGGCTGCTCGTCCTCACATCAAACACCCCATGTTTATCGAATCACATCGTTTGGCAGAGTTTAATCCCCGAGGCACAGATGTTTCTGTCGTTTTGGACTTGATGATTCATGACATAGACGCGGTGTTGAGTGTTGTCTCTTCAAAAGTTGTTGATGTGCAAGCTAGCGGTGTGTCTGTCATTAGTGATACTCCCGACATCGCCAACGCTCGGTTGCGCTTTGAAAACGGTTGCGTGGCCAATCTCACAGCAAGTCGGATTTCAATGAAAACATTGCGAAAATCTAGATTCTTTCAGCGTGACGCCTACGTGTCCGTTGACTTTTTTGAGAAAAAAGTAGAAGTTGTACGTATGCAAAATGCACCCGAGTCCCCCGAAGACTTTGCGATGGTTTTGGAAAATGCGGAAGGCATCAAAAAACAAATCTTCTTCGACAATCCAAATGTCAGCGAAGGAAATGCCATTCAATTGGAACTGGAAAACTTTGCCGATGCTATCCAAAACAACAAAAAACCTGCCGTGACACTTCAAGCCGGCACTTCAGCGCTCGAAGTTGCCTACCAAATTTTAAATTGTTTTTAACTATGCACTTATCCCCATTTCAAGCAATACGTCCAAAACCACAGAACATGAAAATGTGGTTAAATCGTCAAATTGACAACTACGACCCTAAAATCCATGATATAAATGATTTTATGTCATTGATTAAACCTGATACAAACAATTCCTCACATATTCGGAAACGTTTGGATACTTATCTACGAAATGCCGTTTTAAAGAAAGATCCTGAACCAAGTCTATACTTCCTTCAAATTGAAACAACATTAGGGGCACTTACTGGTTTTATTGGTTGCGCACATACCGATTATCTTATCAATGGTACCGTCAAACCACATGAACATGTCGAAAAAAATCGTGTGATGCGGTTCAAGAAATTTTTACAAGACTCCAAATTGAATACCGAACCCGTTGTTATATGTCACAAAGACAACAATCAGTTGTCGGAGGTTCGAAGTCAAATTCTACACACAATGCCCATGGCAGAGTTTGACCGTAATGAAGCAACCTATAAGCTATGGCGCATAGACCACCCCATCATGATAAAGCGGGTAAACAAACTGTTGCAAGACATTGATTGTGCTTATATCGCTGATGGCCATCATCGTTGCTTTTCGTCGCTGGCGTATGCGAAAGAAAAGGCTAGCAAAAATCATTTTCTAGCGTATGTTGTTCCTGAAAATCAGCTAAAAATCAGTAGTTTTTGCCGAATGTTTACCGATTTAAACGAGATGCGAGCTGATCATTTCTTGGCTGCTTTATATACTCACTTTACCGTTGATCGTATTGACAAATATGCAGCACCCACAAAAGCAAATGAATTTACTCTCTACATATGGGGAAGCTGGTATCGATTGAGACATACGGACAGAAACAGCTCAACGGCATTGGAGCGTATTCCCTCTCAAATCATCTATGATAAAATCGCTAAGCCTTTGCTCAATATTAGAGACCTGCAACGAGACAAACGCATTCAATACCATCATTACAATAACCCGATGACAGAAATTAAAAATGCTGTTGATCGTAAAGAGTTTGTTTTTGGCATTCAACACTACGATATTTCTTTTGAAGATATTAAAACTGTCATCTCAACATCAAAACTTCTTCCCCCAAAGAGTACCCACATTGAACCCAAACCATTAAATGGTATGCTTATCTTTGATTTTTTATCACAATGATTAAAGAGAATATTACTACCCTTTTAAAAACAATTCCAACGACAGTGAAGCTCATTGCGGTGTCAAAGACAAAACCTATTGAGAGAATTCAAGAAGCGTATGAAACTGGACATTTGGATTTCGGAGAAAATAAGGTGCAAGAAATGAGTGAAAAAGCCACCCGACTCCCCAAGGATATTCAATGGCATATGATTGGGCATTTGCAACGAAATAAAGTGAAATACATTGCTCCTTTTGTCTCGCTCATACACAGTGTTGATAGTGTGCGATTGCTTCGAGAAATTGACAAACAAGCACAGAAAAATGATCGAATCATTGACTGCTTACTGCAAATTCGAATTGCAAGGGAAGAAACCAAATTTGGATTAACTTTTAACGCATGTGATGAGCTTTTACAAAATATGCAATGCTCACATGTGCGCATACGAGGACTGATGGGCATGGCCACTTTTTCAGATGATCAGTCACAATTGAAAGAAGAATTTGGATCTTTAAAGAACTATTTTGACAAACACAAAAATGAATGCCAATGGGATACATTATCCATGGGAATGAGTGGGGATTACGAGCTCGCCATTGCTTGTGGGAGTAATATGATTCGTGTTGGTAGCCGTATATTTGGATCGCGAAACTAGAAGCTATGTACGCCGTTGTTGATGTTGAAACTACAGGAGGTAAATACGGTGAGGAAGGGATCACCGAAATTGCGATTTACAAATACGATGGCAATGATCTAACAGATCAATTTAGCAGTTTGATCAATCCAGAACGTCCCATTCAGCCCTTTGTGCAAAATCTGACAGGAATCAACGAAAAGATGTTGCGTAATGCGCCCAAATTTTATGAATTGGCAAAACGGATTGTCGAGATCACCAGTGACTGCGTATTGGTTGCACACAACGCTAGTTTTGATTATCGCATGCTACAAACCGAGTTTGAAAGGTTGGGATATGACTTTGAACGAAAAACATTGTGTACTGTTGAGCTATCAAAAAAACTCATTCCTGACATAGAATCCTACAAGCTAGGACGTTTGGTTCGTAGCTTAGGGATTCCTCTGAGTGACCGCCACCGTGCTGCTGGTGATGCGCGTGCTACTTTAGAACTCCTTAAAATACTACTCAACAAAGACGGAGAAAAAAAAATTGTAAAAGAATTTGTCAAAACAAAGTCGCAACCCAAAAAACCAAAACACTTGTTAAAACTTATGGAGGGAGTACCAGCGTCTATGGGCGTGTACTACCTACACAACAGCAAAGGCGACGTCATTTATATTGGAAAAAGCAAAAACATAAAGCGTCGTATCAACCAGCACTTTAGCAGTTCTGGAAAAAAACAACTCCGCATTCAGCTCGAAACAGATGCGATTAGCGTTGAAGAAACAGGAAGTGAGCTCATTGCGCTGCTCAAAGAACTCGACGAAATCAAGCTCCACAAACCCAAACACAATCGCATGTACAAAAACAGCTTTATCAAATTCGGGCTATCCAGAGTAGAAACTCAAGAGGGATATCAAGTCTTGCGGTTGGTACATGCAGTTGATGGAGAAGAATATCTCACGACTTTTAAAAATCTAAATCGTGCCCGCACCATCCTATTTCATTATGCTGAAAAATATTCTCTTTGCCTTAAAATGCTGAGTTTAGATAAGAAAGAAGGGGCTTGCAGTCTGCACCACAAACAGAAATGCTTGGGTGCCTGTATCGAAGAAGAACCTGTTGAAAGCTATAACAAAAGAGTGAAACAACTAATTGCTGATGTCGAATTTAGCTATTCTGACATGGTCATAGTTGATCGTGGGCGTAATCCAGAAGAGCAGAGTGTGATTTTGATTGAAAACAAAAAACTTATTGGTTTTGGCTATGTGAATCTATCACATCAAATCACTCACCCAGATGCATTGCGCAACATTATCTACCCCACAAAAGATAATAGAGAAGCCAGACACATCATTAAAAGTTATTTAAGAAAACATAAAAACATACGAGTTGTGCCACTCAACACATCCGAGCAATGAAAAAAACACTTATAACCTTATCAGGTCCCACAGCAAGTGGAAAAACCGCTTTAGCCATTCGCATTGCAAAAACACTTCAAGCAGAGATATTTTCCTGTGACTCTCGACAGTTTTATAAAGAAATGTCAATCGGTACTGCCGTACCTACAACCGACGAACTCGCCGAGGTCCAACACCACTTTATACAACACAAAAGTATTCATTCTCCTTATTCTGTAGGACAATATGAAGCTGAAGCGATTGCGCTTTTAACCGATTATTTTGAAGACCACGATGTTGCCGTTATGGTTGGGGGGTCTGGGTTGTATATGCAAGCTGTCGTGAACGGAATTGATAAATTTCCAGAAGTTTCAGAGGAAATTCGAAACACACTAGGTAGTCGATTAGCAGTTGACGGTTTGTCAGTTTTGCAACAAGAATTACAAGAACTTGATCCTGTACACTATAAAAATGTAGACAAACAAAATCCAAGTCGCATACTCCGAGCTTTAAGCGTGTGCCTTGCTTCTGGAAAACCGTACTCCTCATTTCTCGGTCAAAACAAACAGAAGCGTCCTTTTGAAGTGCTCGCACTAATGGTTGATATACCTCGCCAAGTACTCTATGACCGCATTAATAAACGTGTTGATCAAATGATGAATGCAGGGATGTTGCAGGAAGCCCAAAAGCTCTATCTATACAGGTCACTCAATGCATTGCAGACTGTTGGTTATAAAGAAATATTTGACTTTTTCGAAGAAAAAATAAGTTTGGATCGTGCCATTGAATTAACCAAGCAGCACACGAGACACTACGCAAAACGACAAATGACATGGGTGAGACGAAAGGAAGTAAACGCACACAAACTGGATTTCGATTGTACGGATAGTGAATTAAAAAAATACTTATCATTAAGTAATTAGGGAAGATACTCCTTGAGATTGTGTTGCATGCGCTGCACAATGTTACCTACGTCTGCTTTTTCAAAAGGCATTCCCATAATCTGCTCATACAATTCGATGTAGCGCTGAGAAACGCTTTCAATATAGTCGTCGTTCATTACTGGCAAGTTCTGTCCCTCAAGCCCTTGGAATCCATTACTGATAAGCCACTGACGAACAAACTCTTTAGAAAGCTGCTTTTGTGGTAAGCTTTGCTCTTGACGCTCTTGATATCCATCGGCATAAAAATAACGAGACGAATCAGGGGTGTGAATTTCATCAATCAAAACAATTTTCCCCGAACTATCCTTGCCAAACTCATACTTAGTGTCAACAAGAAGCAACCCTTGTTTAGCGGCAAGTTCAGTGCCACGGGCAAACAACGCATTGGTATAGCCTTTCAGTTGTTTGTATTCATCTTCTGGGACAATGCCTTGGCTAATGATCTGCTGCTCGCTAATGTCTTCATCGTGATCGCCTTGTTCTGCTTTGGTTGCAGGGGTTATTATAGGATTTGGGAATTTATCGTTTTCTTTCATTCCCTCAGGCATGAGAACGCCACAAATCATTCGTTTTCCAACTTTATATTCTCTAGCTGCATGACCAGCTAGATAGCCGCGAATAACCATCTCGATCTTATAAGGAGTACATTTTTTACCTACAGCAACATTGGGATCTGGCGTGTCGGTAATCCAGTTTGGAACCAAATCGGCGGTTGCTCTCATCATATGTGTGGCAATCTGATTGAGGATTTGCCCCTTAAAAGGAATTCCCCTCGGCATGACAACATCAAAGGCAGACAGGCGATCTGTTGCCACCATGATGAGTAGATCGTCAGCCAACGAATATACCTCTCGAACTTTTCCAGTGTACTTATTTTTTTGCCCTGTGAAGGCAAAATCGGTTTTCATTAGTGTGTTTGTGGCCATTAGTTATGATGCTCTGTTTTTTTGTATGCTTCGATGACTTTTTTAACGAGTTGATGACGAATAACATCTCGACCATCGAGATAAATAATCTCTATCCCTTTGACATCTGCCAAAATCAACAGGACTTCTTTTAGCCCTGAAATCACACGTCTAGGAAGATCAATTTGACCAGGATCGCCCGTAATGACAAACTTTGTGTTCTTCCCCATTCGGGTTAAAAACATTTTCATTTGGTTGTGGGTGGTATTTTGGGCTTCATCCAAAATCACAAAGGCATTATCGAGAGTACGACCACGCATAAAAGCCATGGGGGCAATCTGTATCGTTCCCTTCTCAATGTAACTCGAAAGCTTTTCTGCAGGAATCATATCACGAAGTGCGTCATATAATGGCTGCATGTAGGGATCAAGTTTTTCTTTTAAATCACCAGGCAAAAACCCTAAGTTTTCACCTGCTTCAACGGCTGGACGTGTAAGAACAATCCGCTTAACTTCTTTATTTTTGAGTGCCTTCACTGCCATTGCAACGCCCGTATAGGTTTTCCCTGTTCCTGCGGGACCAACAGCAAAAACCAAGTCGTTTGTCGTAATAGCCTCTACCATACGTGCTTGATTGATAGTGCGTGTTTTAATGACTTTGCCGCCAACACCATGTAAAAGCGTTTCATTGTCTGTAGAGTCAAGACCAAAATTATCCTCCTCCGATGAGGTAAGGATTTCCTCGACAGTATTTTCATCTAAGGAATTGTATTTTCCATAATAAAGCATCAAACGATCCATTTGTTTTTCAAACTCCTCTAGAATTTCATCTTCACCATAAGCTGTGACCGTATCGCCACGAGCTACAATTTTTAGTTTGGGAAAATATCGCTTCAAAATGGCAATATTCTTACTCTTACTTCCTCCATAAAATATGGTTGGGTTGACTTCTGACAGTTGTATTGTTAGTTCATTCAATAGCAAACAATTTAATGATGAAAAGCCACCGCATTTTTTTTGGTAACTTTGAAATCAAATTTAACAATTTTTGTGTTCGCAGCTTAACTTAAAGTTATCAATTTGAATCCTGTTCTCACACTCACATCAGATTTTGGACGAAAGGACCCATATCTGGCTGCGCTCAAGGGGGCCTTGTATTCTACTCTCAAGCAGCCTATAATTGTTGATATCTCCCACGAAATTGAGCCCTTTCATATTGCGCAAGCGGCTTTTGTTATCCAAAATAGTTACACACACTTTCCCGAAGGATCTGTGCATATGCTTTGCGTGGATGCAGCAATTAATCCAGAAAATCAACCGCTCATTGCCAAACTCAATAAGCACTATTTTGTTTGTCCCAACAACGGGATCTTGTCGCTGATTAATCCACAGTTTAAACCAGACGAAGTTTTTGTTATTGACCACAAAGACCATCCTGTAAATAGTTTTAGCTCACTTTCTGTATATGTGCAAGCTGCTGCTCACTTAATGCGTGGTGGTGCACCAAATGTCATTGGAAAGAAAATAGATGAACTCAACGTGCGAATGCCGTTTACTCCAAGTGTAAGCAATGACAAGAAAACCATTGTTGGAAAAGTCATTTATGTTGATAATTATGAAAATGTTATCACCAATATTAGTGAAAAATTATTCACCGATATTGGGCAACAGCGACCATTTACTATTCATGCTCGCAACAACGAGATCAAAAAAATATACCATTCATACGCTGAAGTTATCCGCTTCGATATTGATAAAAACAAACGTGTTGAAGGTGGAAAAGAACTTGCATTATTCAATACGCTAGGGCTACTCGAACTTGCCATTTATAAAAGTAATCCCAGACACACTGGAGGCGCTTCGAGCTTGTTTGGATTGAATTATCTAGATGTGGTCAATATTCAATTTGAATAGTGTTAATAAATTAGTTTCCATATTCGAACTGGAAAAAGTATTTTTGTTTGTAACAACATTTTTATCATGAAGTTTATCGTCTCAAGTTCAGCCCTTTTAAAACCAATTCAAACTTTGAGCGGGGTGCTCAATACCACCAACACATTACCCATTTTAGATCATTTCCTGTTTGAAGTAAGTGACAACAAGCTTCGTGTCACGGCCACTGACTTGGAAACCACTATGTCGGCTGTCATTGATGTTGAATCTGATGAAAAAGGAAGTATTGCCGTTCCTGCACGCTTACTTTTGGAAACCATAAAGACATTTCCTGAACAACCACTCACCTTTTCACTAACAGATCAAAATACCATTGAGATAAGCTCGAACTATGGAAAGTACGCTTTGGCCTACGCTACTGCAGAAGAATATCCAAAGGCTGTAAGCGTAAGTGATGCAAGTCAAATATCGATAGTCGGTGACGTACTTTCAAATGCAATCACGAATACAATTTTTGCTTCTGGAAATGATGATTTACGACCTGTTATGAGTGGTGTCTTTTTCCAACTTTCTTCTTCAGGACTTACACTTGTTGCTACTGACGCCCACAAGTTGGTGCGCTATGTCCGCACCGATGTAACAAGCGATGAATCCACGGAGTTTATCATGCCTAAAAAACCGCTGACTCTATTAAAGTCGATATTAACGGGTAGTGAATCAGAAGTTCAACTTGAATACAATAACAGTAACGCTCGCTTTTCATTTGATGACGTGGAACTTACATGTCGCCTAATCGATGGGAAATACCCCAACTACGAAGCGGTAATACCTAAAGACAATCCAAATGTTCTCACAATAGATCGTAATTTGTTTTTGACAACCATGAAACGTGTGAGTATTTTTTCAAACAAAACCACACATCAAGTACGTTTAAAACTCGCAGGTGCAGAACTCAATATCTCAGCAGAAGATATTGACTACAGCAACCGTGCAGAAGAGCGCTTGAGCTGTTCATACCAAGGGAATGATTTGCAAATTGGCTTTAACGCTCGTTTTTTAATAGAGATGCTCAACAACATGACGTGCAAGGAAGTTCAGTTTGAAATGTCCTTACCAAACCGAGCGGGTATTCTTACCCCATTAGATGGCACAGAGGAAGACGAGCAAATCACGATGCTTGTGATGCCCGTCATGCTCAATAGCTAACATTCAATTTACTCTATAGAATATAGTCTGTATTGATAAACTTTGATTTCTTAGAAGCCATCAAGCGCTCTAATATGGCGTTGTTTGTCTCATTATCTTTCGATGCTAAGAAAGTTCTGATCGAGAATGATCGCAAAGCGTCATGTACACTCAACGTACTTACCGCAGAGTTTTTACGTCCTGTGAATGGATAAACATCTGGACCACGCTGACATGAACTATTAAGGTTTACACGACACACCAAATTGACAAGTGTATCGATAAGCGGAGCAAGTTTGGTAACGTCCTTACCAAACAAGCTTACTTGTTGGCCATAGGAAGAAGAAGACATATCGTCCAATGGCTGCTGTATATCAGTAAAAGAGAGTACTGGGATCACAGGTCCAAACTGTTCTTCTTCATAAACCTTCATGTCCGCTGAGACTGGATATAAAACGGCTGGGAAACAGTAACTTTCAGACACTTCACCACCACGTTTATTCATAATCGCAGCACCCTTATCAATCGCATCATTAATGAGGTCCTTAATGTAAGTGGGTTTATTTGGCTCAGGTAGTGGCGTTAAAAGTGTGTTTTCCCAAGGCAGTCCAACTTGTAGAGCATCGACAGCTTTTGTAAACTTTTCTAAAAATTCTTCACGAATATCTTCATGAACATACAATACTTTTAATGCGGTACAACGCTGTCCGTTGTAGGACAAGGTACCACTTATACATTCGGCAACGGTTTGGTCTAAATCGGCATCTGGCAATATAATCCCTGGATTTTTTGCTTCAAGACCCAACACCAAACGAAGTCGGTTTTTGTAAGGGTGCAAATCCTGTAGAGAAATGGCAGAACTACTATGTCCAATCAAGGCCAATACATCGACAAGACCTGTTTTCATGATCGGAGATGCAATCGTCCGTCCACGTCCAAAAACGACATTTACGACACCTGGAGGAAAACTCTCTTGAAAAGCTTCAAGAAGAGGCGCGATCAACAAAACACCATGCTTTGCAGGCTTAAAAATCGCCGTGTTTCCCATCATAATTGCAGGGATCAACAAACAGAATGTTTCGTTAAGCGGGTAATTATATGGCCCCAGACAAAGAACAATTCCTATTGGACCTCTTCGGATATGGGCATTCACACCACCTTCATTGTGAAACTTGGCGCTGTTTCGGTCAATCTCTTTATATGCAGAGATCGTATCGTTGATGTAATCGACTGTTCGGTCAAATTCCTTTTGGGAGTCGTTGAGGTTTTTACCAATTTCCCACATTAAGAGCTTGACAACTTTCTCCCGCTCTAATTTCATCAAATCTACAAAGCGTTGCATACAAGCAATGCGGTCAGCCACTTTCATGGTAGGCCATTTACCTTGTCCTTTGTCATAGGCCTTATCGGCAGCAGCCAAAGCTTCTAATGCAGCGGCTTCGTCCATATCGGGAACAGTTCCCAATAAAGTAGGACCATATTGACCATCCTTATTTTCGGTTTGAATTGAAGAATAAACCTCGGCTATGCTACCAGTCCAAGTGTTAATTTGTCCTCCTGTAAGGTATGTTGAATGTGCTATAGGGTTTTCTATAGCGTATTCTTTGGGTATTGTTGAATACGTTGCTTTCATGCAATTTTTTTACAATTATATTAAAAATTGAAACAAATCAGGTTTATTGTTGATATAATCTCCATAAAACCCTTTTGACTTCATACGCTCTACAAGAGGTTCAAAGTCGTTTGGATTTTTAATTTCGATTCCAACAACTGCTGGTCCGTTTGATCGATTATTTTTTTTAGAATATTCAAAAAAGGTAATGTCGTCGTTTACGCCCAACACTTCTGCCACAAACTCTTTTAAAGCACCTGCACGCTGTGGAAAACGCACAATAAAATAATGCAACAAACGTTCCTCTAACAAAGCGCGTTCCTTGATTTCTGCCATCCTAGTAATGTCATTATTACCACCACAAATAAGGCAAACGACATTTTTTCCTTTAATTTCATCTGCAATAGCGTCGAGTGCTGCTGTTGACATTGCACCTGCTGGCTCAACAACGATTGCTTCTTTGTTGTATAGTGTTAGGATCGACTGGCATATTTCACCTTCTGAAACAAGCACCATTTTGTCGAGGTATTCACGACATAACACATAGGCATTATCTCCAACTCTACGAACAGCTGCTCCATCAACAAAAGGGTCTATTTTATCTAAAGCGGTGATCTCCCCTTTTTCTAGCGATTGTTGCATAGCAGGTGCACCACTAGGCTCAATCCCAATCACTTTAGTCTTGGGGGATAAAGTTTTAAAAACATGGAGGACGCCAGAAATCAGGCCACCACCACCAATCGGCACAAGAATGTAGTCTATAGGTTCTTTTGCCTGCTCGATGAGTTCCAAGGCCAATGTCGCCTGACCAACAACAACATCCTCATCTTCAAAGGGATGAACAAAAGCACTGTTGGTTTTATCTTTAAACGCTTGCGCTGCTGCATAAGCATCGTCAAAGGTGTCACCCATCAATTTGATTTCGACAAAAGAGCCACCAAACATACGTACTTGACCAAGTTTTTGCTTGGGTGTAGGTACTGGCATAAAAATTGTCCCTTGAATCCCGAGTTTATTACAAGCCAAGGCAACACCTTGTGCATGGTTACCTGCACTTGCACACACGATACCACGCTCACACTCTTCTTTGGAAAGTTTATGGATTTTGTGATATGCACCTCTTAACTTAAAAGAACGGATCGGCTGTAAGTCTTCGCGTTTTAACAACACTTTTGCGCCATATTGCATGCTCAATCTTTCGTTGAACTGCAATGGCGTTTCGAGTGCTACATCACGAACGATATCTCTCGCCTTTTCTATTTCTTTTATGTCTAAGATATGTGTCAAGGTTTATCCTATTTTCTGCATGGCTGTCATCGAAGCGCGTAACTCTTTTCCAATAACCTCTACGGGGTGTTTACGAATCACATCATTGATTTGAATGAGCTCCTGGTTGTCAACACCACTTTCATGCGACTGGAAAGAAGCACCAATCACATCAGTATCAATTCCTTTCATGAAATCTGTCAACAAGGGTTTGCAAGCATGGTCAAACAAATAGCAACCATATTCTGCAGTGTCAGATATCACACGGTTCATTTCAAAAAGCTTTTTACGAGCAATTGTGTTGGCAATCAATGGTGTCTCATGCAATGATTCATAATATGCTGATGCATCTTTAATTCCTGAAGCAACCATAGTATCAAAAGCCAACTCAACACCTGCGCGGACAAAAGCGACCATGAGTATACCGTGATCAAAGAATTCTTGTTCAGATATTTCACGATCAGTGATTGCAGTCTTTTCAAAAGCAGTCTCCCCTGTTGCGGCACGCCACTCTAAAAGGTTTTTATCGTCATTTGCCCAATCTTCCATCATCGTTTTAGAAAAGTGACCTGACATAATATCGTCCATATGTTTTTCGAACAATGGCTCCATAATCTCTTTTAACTCTTCAGAGAGCTTGAATGCTTTTACTTTAGCAGGGTTACTTAATCTGTCCATCATATTGGTAATACCTCCGTGCTTAAGCGCTTCGGTAATCGTCTCCCAACCATGCTGAATTAGTTTTGATGCATAGCTTGGCTCAATCCCTTTTTCGACCATTTTATCAAAGCTCAAAATAGAACCTGTTTGCAAGACACCACACAAAATGGTTTGCTCACCCATTAAATCAGACTTCACTTCTGCAACAAAGGAAGACTCTAAAACACCAGCGCGGTGACCACCTGTACCTACACAATATGCTTTTGCTTGTGCGAGACCATGACCTTGTGGGTTGTTATCGACGTGAACGGCAATAAGTGTTGGTACGCCAAAACCTCTTTTGTATTCTTCGCGAACCTCAGAGCCAGGGCTTTTTGGTGCAACCATGATAACAGTCAGATCTTCTCTTACTTTGGTTCCTTCTTCAACAATATTAAAACCATGTGAATAGGAAAGTGTTGCACCCTTTTTCATCAAAGGCATAACGGCCTCAACCACAGAAGTGTGGTTTTTGTCAGGCGTAAGATTGATGACCAAATCAGCACTTGGAATCATTTCTTCATAGGTTCCAACGTTAAAGTCATTGGACACTGCGTTGTTATAAGAAGTACGCTTTTGCTCAATTGCGCCTGCGCGAAGAGCGTAGGAAACATCCAAGCCAGAATCGCGCATGTTAAGACCTTGGTTAAGGCCTTGGGCCCCACATCCTACAATAACAATTTTTTTTCCTTTTAATGCAGCAATTCCATCGCTGAATTCTGAAGGGTTCATAAAACGACAACGAGCAAGTTGATCGAGTTGCTCACGTAATGAAAGGGTGTTGAAATAATTTGACATTATAAATATTATTTAGAAAATTCTTTTAAAATATGGGTAATCTGCATAGGAGATTTTGTTACAGAAATTCTACCTGAACGAACAAATTGCAATAGTCCGTAGGGTGCCAATTCGTTATACAATTGCTCTGTCTCTTCACGAAAACCTGTTTTTTCAATCACAAAAAAATCGGGATTAACAGTGACAATATTTGCATGACTTTTTTTGATTACATTTTGAATTTGACGCTGTTCAAATAGTGAATTTGATTTCACTTTATATAGAGCGGATTCTTGAAATATTGTTTCTTCGTCGGTGTGATAAAAAGCTTTGATAACTTCAATCTGCTTTTCAATTTGCTTGACAATTTTAATCACCTGATCTTTTGAGGTTTGAACCACAATCACAAACCGAAAAATATCTTCTATTTCTGATAATGAGGTGTTCAGACTATCAATATTGATATGACGCTTTAAAAATATTGCGGAAACTCTGGAGAGCAATCCAACATTATTTTCAGCATATATGGAAATGGTATATGTCTTTTTTTCCATGATTATTCGAGTCTAATATCTGAAACCGATGCACCTGAGGGTATCATCGGAAACACGTTGTTTTCTTTTTCCACACAAACTTCTAAAAGATAAGGCTTGTCGGACTTCATCATTTCTGCCACGGCAGCAGTCATATCATCACGAGTAGTTACTCGTTTGGATTCGATAAAATAGCCTTCAGCAATTTTGACAAAATCGGGATTAACCATTTCTGTCGATGCGTAACGTTTGTCAAAAAACAATTGCTGCCACTGACGAACCATGCCCAAAAAGTCATTGTTTAGAATGACAATTTTTACAGCGGCTTGTGTTTGAAAAATGGTACCCAACTCTTGGATGTTCATTTGAAATCCTCCGTCTCCAATAACAGCCACGACCTCACGATCGGGAGCGCCCATTTTGGCGCCTAAAGCAGCAGGCAATGCAAACCCCATAGTTCCCAAACCACCAGATGTGATGTTACTTTTTGATTGACGAAATTCAGCATAACGACATGCAATCATTTGATGCTGACCAACGTCTGTCACTACAACGGCATCCCCTTGGCTATTGGCATTAATGGTTTTGATGACCTCCCCCATTGTCAAACCTGATTTCGTTGGGTTGAGTTCAGCGTCTATTACTTTATCGTGCTCGATAGTGTCCAGTTTATGAAAACGGTCGAGCCAATCTGTATAAATTTTCTTTTCAACATGAGGTAGTATTGCAGCAAGGGTGTGCTTTACGTTGCCCATGACAGCCACATCTACATTAACATTTTTGTTGACCTCGGCAGGGTCGATCTCAAAATGAATAATTTTCGCTTGTTTGGCATAGCTCGCAAGATCACCAGTCACACGGTCGTCAAAGCGCATGCCAATAGCAATGAGAAGATCACATTCATTTGTAAGTAAATTTGGCGCATAATTTCCATGCATCCCCACCATACCCACATTGAGAGGGTGGGCCGTTTCAATAGCAGAAACACCTAGGATCGTCCATGCAGCAGGAACGCCCGATTTTTCGACAAATGCACGAAACTCATCTTCAGCTTCCCCCAAGATAACACCCTGACCCCAAACAATCATTGGTTTTTTGGCAGCGTTAATCAACTTGGAAGCTTGCGAAAGATCGTCGTCAGAAGTTTCGGGTATTGGTTTATAACTGCGTATTTTGGTGCATTTTGTGTATGAAAATTCGCTTTTTGCGAACTGAGCATCTTTGGTTATATCAACCAATACAGGGCCCGGACGACCAGAACGAGCGATATAAAATGCTTTTGCTAGTATCTCAGGAATTTCTTCGACTTTAGTCACCTGATAACTCCATTTGGTCACTGGAGTTGATATTCCGATAATATCAGTTTCTTGGAAGGCATCAGAGCCTAGCAAGTGAGAAGGCACTTGTCCAGTGATACAAACAAGTGGCGTAGAGTCAATCATTGCATCAGCAATTCCGGTGACTAGGTTTGTTGCGCCAGGACCAGAAGTGGCCATACAGACACCGACCTGACCAGAAACACGGGCAAAACCTTGCGCTGCATGAGCAGCACCTTGTTCATGGCGAACAAGAACATGCTCGATATGATCTTGAAACTTATAGAGTTCGTCATACACAGGCATAATCGCACCACCTGGGTAACCGTAAATCAAATCGGCACCTTCAGCAATTAAACTTCGCACAACAGCTTCCGCCCCACTAATATGGCCAGATGCTTTTTTTGGTAATGATTTTTTTGCGCCCATTATAAATTTTCATCTGTTACACAACCAGCAGATGCCGACGACACTGCCTTTGCATATTTATACAAAACGCCTCGAGATACTTTGAGCTGTGGAGCCACCCATTTTTTTCTTCGATCTTCAAGCTCTTGATCATCAACGTCCAACACAATGGTATTGTCCTCCGCATTAATCAAAATATGATCCCCGTCTTGTACCAAAGCAAGCGTACCACCTACTTGCGCTTCTGGTGTGATGTGTCCCACAACAAAGCCGTGTGTCCCACCCGAAAAGCGACCATCGGTAATTAACGCGACGTCATTCCCTAGGCCTGCACCCATTATGGCAGCTGTTGGTTTTAACATTTCAGGCATGCCAGGACCGCCTTGAGGCCCTTCATAACGAATGACCACGACTTCTCCTTTTTTAACCTTACCTGTTCGAATACCATCATTTGCTTCAAACTCTCCATCAAAAACACGGGCAGGGCCTTGGAACAACAATCCTTCTTTTCCTGTGATTTTTGCGACAGATCCTTCTTCTGCAAGGTTTCCTTTTAAAATACGAATATGCCCCGTTGGTTTGATGGGGTCAGAAACAGAGCGTATGACCTTTTGACCAACTTTAAGCGGTGCTACATCGGCTAGATTTTCGGCAATTGTTTTGCCAGTAACTGTTAGACAGTCTCCGTGCAACATACCCTCTTCAAGCATATATTTCATCACAGCAGGAATACCACCCACACGATGAACATCTTCCATCAAAAATTTCCCACTTGGTTTCAGATCGGCCAAAAAGGGTGTGCAATCACTAATCCGTTGAAAATCGTCTATTGTGATCTCAACTTCAGCTGCTTTGGCAATTGCCAAAAAGTGAAGCACGGCATTTGTTGACCCCCCTAAGACGGTAATCAGTCGAAGTGCATTTTCCAAAGATTTTTTGGTCACAATATCACGTGGTTTAATGTCTTTTTCCAGAAGATGATGCAACGACTTTCCAGCAGCAATCGCATCGCCTTGTTTTTCTTCACCAACCGCAGGGTTAGAAGAACTGTAAGGAAGTGACATTCCAAGAGCTTCTATAGAAGAAGCCATGGTGTTGGCGGTGTACATCCCACCGCAAGCACCAGCACCCGGGCAAGCATTTTGCACGACTGCTTTAAATTCGTTTTCATCAATTGCACCTGCTACTTTTTGCCCCCAAGCTTCAAAAGCGGAAACAACGTCTAATTTTTGATCATTGAGACAACCTGCTGCAATCGTGCCTCCATAAAGAAGTACAGAAGGGCGATTGAGGCGCAGCATTGCCATTAAAGCACCCGGCATGTTTTTGTCACAACCAACAACGGTTACCATAGCGTCATAAGACATCGCACCCATTACCGTTTCCATAGAGTCTGCAATCAAATCTCTGGAGGGCAATGAAAAGCGCATTCCTGGTGTACCCATCGAAATTCCATCACTCACTCCAATGGTGTTAAAGATCAATCCAATGAGATCTACAGCCTGTGTTCCTTGTTTGACATAGGTAGACAAATCATTGAGGTGCATGTTACAAGGATTTCCCTCATAACCCGTTGACGCGATGCCGACCAATGGCTTTTTTAAATCATCATCGTTTAGACCAATGGCATGCAACATGGCCTGTGCAGCTGGCTGTGTGGGATCTTGCGTAACGGTTTTACTGTATCGATTCATGTTATCCGTGTAATTGAAAACAAAACTATTCAAAGAAGAAGTGAGGGAGACAACCTGCAAAAAACGATGACGACATCCAAAATAAATTATAAAATTTTAATGGATTGATAATCAAATAATTGCAAGTAAATTTTGAATGGTGTCCAACAATTTTTTCTTTTTCGTTTTTCAAAGATGCAGCAAATTCAAATTTTCACCAATAAATCCTCCCTTTTTTTACAGAATTACATACTAATTACAAATTTTGTAACATTGTATATTATGAAAAAGAAGATTGAGATTGGAGAAAATTCTACACGAAACGTCCAAAGGGTGTTTTTTGAATCAGGAGGCACTCAATCGGTAAAATTACGTAAAGAAATTCTGCGTAAGCTCAAGCAAGTGATTCTTGCAAACGAAGTCAATATCAACGAAGCACTAGCCAAAGATTTAGGCAAATCGCCTAGCGAAACGTTCCTCTCCGAAGTTGGGCTCGTCCTCACAGAAATCGATTATTTTAGACGCAACCTCAATCGTCTTGCTAAACCAAAACGAGTTTCTGGCTCGTTGATCAACTGGCCATCAAAAGATTATATTGTTCCCGAGCCATACGGTGTTATGCTTCATATTAGCCCGTGGAACTATCCTTTCCAGCTTGTTTTTACCCCTTTGGTCGGTGCGGTTGCCGCAGGAAACACGGTTGTCATCAAACCCTCTGAGCTGGCACCTCATACCGCTGCATGTGTGTCTCACATTATCGAAAACGTTTTTCCGCCCGAGTGGGTGAGCGTTGTGCAAGGTGGTCCAGAAGTGTCACAAGCATTACTCAAAGAAAGATGGGACTATATTGTTTACACAGGCGGAGTGAACGTCGCTAAGATTGTGGCAGAAGCTGCTGCCAAGCATCTCACTCCAACCACCCTTGAACTAGGAGGAAAGAACCCGTGTATCGTTGATCATTCAGCACGAATATCTACTGCTGCTCGTCGCATTGTTTTTGGGAAGTTTTTAAACTGTGGTCAAACCTGTATCGCACCCGATTATATCCTTGTCCATAAATCCGTAAAAGAATCTCTTATTAAGGCCATGAATAAAGCAATAAGGGCAAGCTATGGCGATGACGCTGCCAGCTCCTATGACTATGGCAACATTATCAACAAACATCATTTTGACAGGTTGTTGTCTTTACTCAAAAAACAACGTATTGTCTATGGAGGAGAAAGCAATGCCAATCATTTGTATATTCAACCAACACTTATCGAGGTCGATGACACAAACAATGTTTTGATGGAAGAGGAAATCTTTGGTCCATTGCTTCCCATACTCACTTACCAAACAGACGAGGACCTCAAGCAGATTATCGAGCAATATGAAAAGCCCTTATCGTTTTATGTGTTTTCTCAGCGCAAGCGATGGGCAAAAAAAATAATGTATTCCTATTCTTATGGAGGAGGAATTATCAATGACACTTTACTTCAATTTACCAACCGAAAACTTCCTTTTGGTGGAATTGGACACAGTGGAATTGGGAGCTACCATGGTGAGCACAGTTTTACGGCCTTTACCCATAAAAAGCCATATATACAACGTGGCAGCTGGCCTGACCCCTCCTATCGTTACGCACCATATCAAAAGAAAATTGGATTTCTAAAACCTTTACTGAATTGGCTATCTTAAACGAAAAAACAGTTCGCGAAGCGATTGACTACCGTCGTTCGGTTCGTGCTTTTACAGACGAGGATCTTGATGATGAAAAAGTAAAAGATTGCATCTACCAAGCCACCCTTGCGCCTACAAGTAGCAACCTGCAGCTGTGGGAGTTTTATCACGTCACCGACCCAGCAGTTTGTCGTGAAATTTCTATAGCATGTTTTGATCAAGGGGCTTCTAGATCTGCTAAGCATTTGGTGGTGGTTGTTGCAAGAAGAGACCTCTGGCGTAGTCGTGCCAGAGCCAACTACCACTATCTATCACAAGCTTTTGAGAAATCTGATGGGTTTAGCCATTCCCGAAAGAAAATGGCATTAAACTATTATCGGAGACTCATTCCAACGCTCTACAGCACTTTCTTTGGTCTAAAAGGATGGGCGGTATATGTTTTTGCTCAGGTAGTTGGTCTTTTTCGTCCGATGTATCGTCAAACACGCCGAAGTGATTTGCGTGTGGTTGCGCAAAAAAGTGCTGGACTAGCAGCGCAAAACTTTATGAACGCCATGGCGTCCATTGGATACGACACATGTCCCATGGAAGGTCACGACAGCTTACGCGTCAAACGCGCTTTAGACATTCCCCGAAAAGCAGAAATTAATATGGTGATTGGCTGTGGCATACGAGATCCCAAAGGGGTTTATGGAAAGCGGTTTCGTATTCCGTTTATGGAAGTTTATAAAAAAGTATAACGGCAATCACACATTAAACCGGAAGTGCATCACATCGCCGTCTTGCACAACATAATCTTTGCCTTCCACGCGCATTTTGCCTGCCTCTTTGACTTTGGCTTCGGTCTCTAGTTGATCGTAGTCATTATATGATATGACCTCCGCACGAATAAACCCTTTTTCAAAATCGGTATGGATCACTCCCGCTGCTTGGGGAGCTGTAAACCCTTGGGAGATTGTCCATGCGCGCACTTCTTTTTCGCCAGCTGTAAAATATGTATGCAAATCAAGAATGGCGTAAGCAGACCGAATGAGTTTTGCTGCGCCTGGCTCTGTGAGTCCAAGGTCGTCCAAGAACAATTGACGCTCTTCATAAGTCTCTAGTTCATTGATGTCGGCTTCAGTAGAGACGGCTAGCACCAACACGTCTGCCCCTTCAGGAGCTACCGTCTTGCGGACTTCATCGACATAGGCGTTGCCCTTTACTGCAGACGATTCATCAACATTACAGACATATAGTACGGGTTTGTCGGTCAAGAGTTGTAAAGACACTACATAAGCCTGACGATCATCTTCAGCGATTGCAAGAGCACGAACCGAGGTTGCTGTCGCTAGACCTTTTTGCACTTGATCAAGGACTTCTTGTTCTTTAATCGCTTCTTTGTTTCCTGTTCGTGCAGCACGACTCACTTTCTCTAGTCGTTTTTCTACTGTTTCTAAATCTTTGAGTTGGAGCTCAAGGTCAATGGTTTCCTTATCACGAATGGGATCAACAGAGCCATCAACATGCACAATATTGTCATTATCAAAGCATCGTAACACATGCAGTATGGCATCTGTTTCACGAATATTACTCAGAAATTGATTTCCCAACCCCTCTCCTTTGCTTGCCCCTCGGACAAGACCAGCGATATCGACAATCTCCACCGTTGCTGGCATCACACGTTCGGGGTCTACCAACGATTCAAGACGCTCAAGTCGAGGGTCTGGCACATTGACGACTCCAATGTTTGGCTCAATAGTACAAAATGGAAAATTGGCACTTTGCGCTTTGGCATTCGATAGGCAATTAAAAAGCGTTGATTTACCAACGTTGGGAAGTCCGACGATTCCTGCTTTCATAAAAATATTTCGGTAAATATACAATCAGCAATACTATTTGTTTTATAAATTACTCTATATTTGGAAAACCCTCATTTTAAATAAAAACTTATGTTACGGATAATCACAATACTTTTCTTTGTTTCAATATTTTCATCTCACGCTCAAGTTCAAATCAATGGACATGTACAAGATGAATACGGTCAACCCATTATTGGTGTAAATATTATAGAAAAAGACACGTCAAATGGCACGTTAACCGATTTTTATGGCAACTACACTCTTGAAGTGCCTAAGAATTCTACGCTCATTTTCAGCTATGTCGGATATGCTTCGAAAGAAGTTTTGGTAGACTCCCAGTCAGAGATTAATGTTACGCTTGTGGAAGGAGAACAACTAGATGAAATTGTCATCACTGGCTCGAGGACCGGTGGAAGAACATCGGCCGACAGTCCCGTTCCCGTTGATGTCATTAACGTTTCAGGAATAGCTTCAAGTACTGGTAAGGTGGAGGCTACTGATATACTACAATATGCTGCACCTTCATTTAATGCCACAAAGCAATCTGGATCCGATGGTGCAGACCATATCGTACCTGCTTCGCTTAGGGGGCTTGGGCCAGATCAAACGCTGGTACTAATCAATGGTAAAAGAAGACATCAATCTTCTCTGGTGAATGTGTTTGGTACACGTGGTCGAGGAAACTCAGGAACGGACTTAAATGCCATACCGACTACAGCCATTAAAAAAATTGAAGTCCTACGAGATGGAGCATCCGCACAATATGGTTCTGATGCAATTGCTGGTATCATCAACATCATTTTGAATGACAACACAGATGAGTTCTCTTTTGGCGTTACTTATGGCGCATATAGCACTGCCATTGGTGAGGGCTGGGAAGCTAAATCAGGTGAAACACTTTACAATGTCGAAGGCAAAAACAGACTTGACGGCAATGACAAAAGCATGGATGGCGAAACGCTAAAAATCCAATCAAATTATGGTGTGTCCCTTAACGACAAAGGTGGTTTTGTCAATTTTACAACAGAACTAGTTTCAAAAAACAACACACTTAGACCTGGATTTTCTTGGAGAAAAGGATACGGAAGTGCTGGCGTGGAAAGTTTTAATTTTATGATCAATGCTTCCTTACCTATCAATGACCGTACTGAGATGTATGCCTTTGGTGGAAGAAGCAATAGAGACACTAACGCCTATGCGTTTTCAAGAAGCAGCTTAGCAGATGGTGATAACAGATCAGTTCCTAGTTTGTATCCCAATGGTTTTACACCCAGAATTACTTCAGTGATCGACGATAATTCAATTTCTGCCGGAATCTTTCATGAATATGAAAGCGGATGGAAATTAGATTTTAGTCACAGTTATGGAAAAAACAATTTTCATTACTACACAAAAGACTCAAACAATGCATCTCTTCAAGACGCTTCCCCTACAGACTTTGATGCAGGTGGTCATTTTCTTTCCCAGCATGTTACCAATTTGGATTTGAACAAAGTTTTTGATGACGTTGCTTCAGGATTAAATTTGGCGTTTGGGATTGAGTATCGAAAAGAGAACTTTGAAATTTTTGCTGGAGAGGAAGCTTCTTATGGACTCTATGATGCAGAAGGAAACTTGATCAATAATCCTGCGATTCAAAATGTTGCTGTTGATGCAAACGGAGACATTTTAGATGGTGGTTCGCAGGGATTTCCAGGATACAGCCCATACAATAAAGTGAATCGATATCGTAATAACTTTAGTGTTTATGCAGATGGAGAAATCAATCTGAGTGAAAACTTTTTAGTTGCAACAGCATTTCGCTTCGAAAACTACAGTGACTTTGGCAAAACGCTCAATGGAAAGTTAGCGGTGCGTTATAAGCTTAGTGACCACCTCAACCTGAGAGGGTCTGTTTCTACAGGGTTTAGAGCACCCTCTTTGGCACAGATTTATTATAATTTGGTATTCAACAATATCGTTGCTGGGGCATCGGTACCCTCTTTACTTTCGGCCAATAATAGCACCGTTACAAGAGCATTTGGAATTGGACAACTCAATGAAGAAAAAGCAAATAATGCTAGTGTGGGTATTACTTACAAAAAAAATGCTTTTACAGCAACCATTGACACTTACTCAATATCTGTTGATGACCGAATTATACTTACCGACAATTTTAATGATCAAAACATTTTAGGCCCATTAAATGTTGACGCAGCTCAGTTTTTTGCCAACGGCGTTGATACAAAAACCAGTGGGGTTGACATTGTCTTGGGGTATAATTTCAATGTAGGCGATGACCTTAACATAAACACGACTTTAGTTGGGAACCTAAATACTTTAGAAATTAAAAATATAAATCACGGAGACCTCAATGAGTTTACTTTTTTCGGACCTTTTTCTCAGGCCTACCTAGAGGCTGCTTCTCCTAATCAAAAATTTGGATTAAACCTTAATTTAAAAAGTAAAAAGTTCTTTGCTAATTTGTCAGTGACACATTTTAGCGAAGTCATTTTACAAGATTTTCAATTGGTCGATAGTCCTGCTACAACAGAAGCAGAGGCCCAAGCTTTATATGATGTTGCTACAGACACCTATGAGGCCGCCCAAATTGTGAATATTAGTGTTGGGTACAAATTGAACAAAAACTTGCAATGGTTGATTGGTTCGAATAATTTATTGAATGCTTATCCAACATCTCAATTTGATGGGTGGACTGACCAAGGTGGACTTGCAGATTCTGTTCAAATGGGGTCTGATGGTCGATATATATTTTCTAGTCTGAATTTCAGTTTTTAAAAAAACTTTAATCGATTTAAAAAAAGTTGTGATTTTATCACAACTTTTTTTTTATTCTTCTGGGTGCATAAAACGTTGTTTGCCCAACAGTACTTCTTCCGTCTCTTCGTGATCTTCATCGGGCACACAACAATCTACAGGACAAACGGCAGCACACTGTGGCTCATCGTGAAAACCCTTACACTCTGTGCACTTATCGGGAGCGATAAAATATACCTCATCTGAAATAGGCTCTTGTGCTTCATGAGCATTTACTGCTTTTCCGTTGGGCAACACTACATCTCCTGACAGACTGGTCCCCTCTGCATATGTCCAGTCGAAAGCACCTTCAAATATGGCTGTGTTTGGACATTCGGGCTCACATGCCCCGCAATTGATACATTCGTCTGTGATAATGATTGCCATTCTATAAATTGATTTATTTTTGCAAAAGTAAGTGCTACCATGAACAACAACAAATCTATGAGTGGATTTCAAGACGCTATTTTTGCGCTTGATGCTTTGGGTTCGCAACTGACCAATTATATAAGCCACCTAAACACCACAACAAAAACACATTCCCTTCTTGCGGATGCCGTGAAACGTGCACCAATTCACAACGCTTGGTTTACGAAAGAACATTGTGAAGCAGCTTTGCGAGACTGGGGTCAACTCCTGCAAAAGGACAATCTTACCTCTTGGCTTTCTGGCTACCCAGACCCCACAGAGACCGAACAAGTCGTGGGGTTGGTCTTAGCTGGCAACCTACCATTGGTTGGGCTTCATGATGTATTATCGGTTTTAATTAGTGGTCATAAGGCCAAAATTAAAATGTCGTCTAAAGACAATATACTCCTTCCTGCTTTGCTGGATATTCTTTTTGACATCTATCCCCATTGGGCGTCTCGTGTATCCTTGATTTCCGATCAACTTGGAAGCGTGGATAAAGTAATTGCAACGGGGAGTAACAACAGCAGTCGATATTTTTCCTATTACTTTTCTGACAAACCACATATCATTCGACGCAATCGCAATAGTGTTGCTGTTTTGGACGGAAAAGAAACAGCTGACCAATTACAAGGACTCTCAAATGATATTTGTCGTTACTTTGGATTGGGATGCAGAAGCGTATCCAAGCTTTGGGTGCCACGTGGGTATGATTTTGACATTTTGTTTGGTGCGCTATACCAGCATCGCTCAATGATTAACCACAACGCATACGCAAACAATTATGACTATAACAAGGCTATATTCTTGATGAATCAAGAGCCGTTACTCGATAATGGTTTTGTGATTCTAAAGGAGGACGATCAACTTTCTTCGCCAATCGCTTGCTTGTATTACAGCTATTATGACAAGCACTCGGAAGTTGAAAAAGCCATAGAATCACAACAAGAAAACATACAGTGTGTTGTCACCAACAGCAAAGTCGAAAATGCCGTTGCCATGGGTAAAGCGCAATCACCAAAGTTGTACGACTATGCAGACAACGTAGACACCCTTGCCTTTTTGTTGAAAAATTAACTAAAAAATTAACGCTAAAGTTAAAGAGAAGCGACTACCTTTTTGTTTCTTTGCAAAGAATTTTCAGCTATGAAAAAACATAATTTCAGCGCAGGACCTTGCATATTACCAGATAGCGTAATGCAAAAGGCTGCACATGCCGTTCAAGAGTTGGACGGTTCCGGATTATCACTCATCGAAATCTCTCACCGTAGTCCCGCTTTTATTGAGATCATGGACAAGGCATGTGCTTCGGCTTTGGACTTGCTTGGTTTGACTGGAAAAGGATACAAAGCACTCTTTTTACAGGGCGGTGCCAGTATGCAATTCCTTGCCACAGCATACAACTTGTTGGAAAACAAAGGTGCTTATCTCAATACAGGAACTTGGGCCACTAAAGCGATTAAAGAAGCGAAACTCTTGGGTGAAGTTGTAGAAGTTGGTTCATCGGCTGATGCCAATTTTAACTACATACCAAAAAACATTGAGGTTCCAGCAGATGCTGATTACCTCCATATCACGACCAACAACACCATTTTTGGAACACAAATCAAAACGCTACCAGAAAGCGATGCGGTACTGGTAAGTGACTCGAGTTCCGATATTTTTTCTCGTCAACTTGATTTCTCAAAATTTGGAATCATCTACGCAGGTGCGCAAAAAAATATGGGCCCAGCAGGCACAACTTTGGTCATTGTCAAAGAAGATGTTTTGGGCAAGGTGACACATAAAATACCATCGATGCTAGACTATAGCATTCATGCCTCAAAAGACAGTATGTTTAACACACCTCCTGTTTTTGCGGTCTATACTTCTATGCTCACTCTTGAATGGTTAACAAATCTGGGGGGGGTATCTGCTATTGAAGAAAAAAACAATGCCAAAGCAGCATTGATGTATGGTGAGATCGATCGAAATCCATTGTTCAAAGGGTTTGCAGCTATGGAGGACCGCAGCACGATGAATGCCACATTCACTTTAGAAGAAGCAAGTCTCAAAGAAAAGTTTGACAGCATGTGCGCAGATGCATTGATCAACGGAATCAATGGTCACCGCTCTGTCGGGGGATACCGCGCATCCATGTACAATGCTTTACCTCAAGAATCGGTGCAGGTACTTGTCGATGTGATGAAAGAATTAGAACGAATAGCTTAAAAAAATTATGGGAAAAATACTCGCAAATGACGGCATATCTAACTCTGGTGTTGAAGCATTAGAAGCAATGGGATATGAAGTGAGCACCACAAACGTGGCGCAAGAACAATTGGAAAACCACATTAATGAAAATAAAATCAACGTATTGTTGGTGCGTAGTGCAACCACAGTCCGCAAGGCATTAATTGATGCATGTCCAGGTTTGAAAATCATTGGACGCGGTGGCGTTGGAATGGACAATATCGATGTAGAGTATGCACGCAAAAAAGGATTGCATGTCATCAATACGCCTGCTGCATCCTCATCCTCTGTTGCCGAATTGGTGTTTGCACATCTATATGGTGGCGTTCGTTTTCTTTATGATGCCAACCGTCAAATGCCCTTGGAAGGTGAAACCAAGTTTAAGATGCTAAAGAAAAATTATGCTGGCGGTTCTGAACTCCGTGGAAAGACCATGGGAGTCATTGGTTTTGGACGTATTGGACAAGAGACTGCTAAGATTGCGCTTGGTGTCGGCATGAATGTCGTTGCGCATGACCCATTTATGGACAAGGCAGAGGTCAAGGTGGTATTGGGTAACGGAGCTGAGGTTGATGTTCCCGTTGAGATGAACAGTTTCGAGGCTGTACTGAAAGAGGCAGATTTTATTAGTTTACACGTTCCTGCACAGGACAAGCCTGTTATTGGAAAAAAGGAACTGGGTATGATGAAAAAAGGCGCTGGACTTATCAATGCCGCTCGTGGTGGCGTTGTCGATGAAGTCGCGTTGCTTGATGCTCTTGAAAGTGGTCAGTTGAGTTTTGCTGGTTTGGACACGTTTGACAACGAACCTGTCCCTGCTATGCAAGTCCTGATGCATCCAAAGATATCCCTCACACCACACATCGGAGCAGCAACCAAAGAAGCACAAGACCGCATTGGGACGGAGCTTGCGCAACAGATTCATTCCATTTTGCGTTAACCCATGAAAAAGCTTAAGCAGCGTTGGGGCATTCGCTCTAATTTTCATTTGATAATCATTTTCGTTGTCTTTGGGATAACAGGAAGTGTGTCTGCTATGCTTGCCGAACCACTCACCCATTGGTTGGGACTCACTCCTGAAAACACTTCCCTTTGGTTATATTGGCCATTTCGGATACTTGTGATCTTTCCAATTTATCAAGTCATACTGGTTTTATGTGGCACATTATTTGGTGAATTCCAGTTTTTTTGGAACTTTGAAAAAAAAATGCTGTCGCGTATGGGACTCCATCTCGATAAAACCACAAAAAAAAAGTAGCTTGATCTTTATTCGTTTTTTTCTTGCTCTCACTATTTTTTTACCAAGTTTGTTTGTCTATGCCCATGAACTTGCAAATCATGACCACATAGAATGTGAAGAAACCAAAATTCACTTTCACCAAACCGAAGAGCCCTGTTCCGGCGATGATTTTGTTTTACAAAACAATTTTTTTGTTGCAAAAATTTCTTTTGTCACTGCCATTTTTTCAAATGAAGAAAAAGAATATCATCTCAATTCCCATTTAAAAAGAAATGATTTAAATGGTCACTACCTACGAGGGCCACCTTCTGTTTAATTCATTTCAGACCCTTTTTTCTTTTTTTGATGTATCCTTTTTCAAGGATTCATTGCCGATCTACACCATTTTTAAAAATATTGAGACATGTTAAAAAACATTTTTACAAAAGCATTCGTATTTGCTATTATTTTATTCGTCGTATCCTGTGATAAAGACGATTCTCCAGATCCTGAAAACGAAGAGGAAGCAATCACTAAGGCAGTGCTCGTAGTGACAAACACTTCGGATAACAGTTCTGAAACCTACAACTTTGAAGTTGAAGGGCATCACCATGACCATGACGATGATCACACAGGTGACGATGACGATGTCGACGATCATGAAGGCGAGCATATGGAAGTTGAGCTTGAAAGCAACTCAACGTATTTGTTCGAGATTACTTTCTTTAATGAATCAGATCCTAATAATAGCATTGATGTGACTAAAGAGATCATTGAAGAAGCTGATGAGCACGTTTTTTTCTACGAGCTAACAGACTCTAGCATCACCATTGAAAGCGCTGCTGGAGATACAATTGACTCTTCTGGAGATCCAATTCATCTAAAAACCGAGTGGACAACAACTTCAGCTGCTATCGTTGATATCGTTGCTTACTTAATTCACGAGCCAATAACAAAAACAGGCGTTAGTACTCGTACTGACCTTGGGGGCTCAACTGATGCGGAGATCGAATTTGAAGCTCATGTGGAGTAAAAAATCATTTTATATGTTATTTTGAATATTAATTTGAATTCCAAAAAGAGTAGCTATAAGAGTTGCTCAACTTTCTTAAAGGCTGTGGTCAATATTAGTTTATTGGCTACAGGCTTTATTTTTTCTCAAGACTGTGATCTCAAACTTGAGGGAAAGATTATTGATTTGTACAGCGATTCTCCGCTTGAGGCGGCAGTTATTGAGGTCGTGGGAACCAATACCAACACCATCTCCACAGCGGATGGCCTTTTTACCCTTACAGAGCAATGCCCTAAAAAAATTAAACTAAAAATTTCTCATCTTAACTGCAAAGATCTTTTCAAAGAGATTGACCTCAGACAATCGGAGTCACTATCTTTTTATATGGACCATCATGTCGAGTCCTTAGATGAAGTGGTCGTTGCTGAAGAAAAAACCAACAACTTATCTACAACTGCAAAAATATATTCCCTTTCCGAGTCCGAAAAAGATCGCAATAGCCATGATGGACTAACTGGTGTATTGGAACAACTAAGCGGGGTTCATGCACTTTCTACTGGCAATAGCATAGCCAAGCCAGTCATACATGGAATGTTTGGCAGTCGGATCGGTATTATCTACAACGGTATAATGCTTGAGAATCAACAATGGGGGCAAGACCATGCGCCTAATGTCGATGTAAATGCTTTTGACAATGTTCGTGTCATCAAAGGAGCCAGCGCATTAAAATATACTGGCTCAAACCCTGGCGGTATTGTTATTCTCCAATCTAGCTTTCCAAAAAAAATAGATTCCTTGTATGGCAAGACTATTTTGAGTGGCATGAGTAATGGAAAAGGTGCTAGCCTAGTCAGTTCATGGACTAGGTCATTCCAAAATGGCACATACTTTACAGCTCAGGGTACAATCAAAAAAAGTGGCGATTTGTCTGCACCCAATTACGTGCTTTCAAATACAGGATACAATCAAAAAAATGTGTCACTGGCATTTGGAAAAAACGACACGGAAAGTTATTGGAAAATATACTTTAGCTATTTTAATAATGAAACTGGGATATTAAAAAGCTCTCACATTGGAAACGTCGCTGATTTATTGAGAGCTATTGAGTCTGACAAACCCATTGTAATCAATCCATTTTCGTACCAAATCAATAACCCTAAACAGCTAAACACGCACTATACAACAAGTATTGATTACTCAAAATACTTGAACGACAAGGAAAAACTAAGTCTCAAATACAGCTGGCAAAAAAATAATCGAAAAGAATATGATCTTAGAAGAGGTGCGTTTAAAAATACGGCTTCCTTACATTTGAACCTAGACACACACCATTTCAATTCAAATTACGAATGGACAAGCTCATTTGCAGAAGTTAACTCCGGCCTTTTCTTTGAAATTCAAAACAACTTTTCAACGCCAGGAACAGGGACAAAGCGTCTCATTCCAGATTATTTAAAAACAAGATTTGGCAGCTATATCACTGCTATCATTCATAAAAACAAGAATTTTGATTTTGGGCTTGGTTTGCGCCACGAGTACCTGAGCAATGACGTTCATAAATACTATCATAACATTCGCTGGGAATCGGAAAACTATGGGCCTAGACTTGGCCCATATGTAATCAACGAAGTCCTCAGCCAAAAGCTTGTTAAAAGAAAAATAGTCTTTAACACATTCTCCTTCAATGCAGGAGTTGTTTTTAAAGCATCTAAGGACAACACTCTTGGAGTCCAATTCAATTACGTGCAACGCGCTCCTGATATTGCTGAAATGTTTAGCGATGGCTTGCATCATTCGCTTGCGTCCATCGAGTATGGCAACCCTTTTTTAAAGAAAGAAACAACCCAAAAACTACTTCTTGATTTTGAAAAAAAATACGGTTTTTTCACCTATATCATTAGCCCATACATTACCCTTGGTAAAAATTTTATTATCATTGAGCAATCAGGTTTTGAACAATCCATTCGAGGTGCATTTCCTGTTTGGGAATATGTGCCCATCAATGCTATTTTTAAAGGAGTAGATCTTGACTTGTCTTATAAAATAAACCGAAAACTCCGACTTAGGAATAACACTTCATGGGTAGAAGCTGTGAATAGCGACACAAAAGAACCATTGGTTAATATCCCAGCGTTAACCATCAAAAATCAAGTTGAATTTTCGATACCAAATTGGGAACGTTTTCATGCAAGTGTAATCAGTAAAAACGTTTTTCATCAACATCTTTTTCCAAACAACAACAACATAACTTCCACGTTTGAAAACGGAAAAAAGGTAGATAAAGTCGTTGACATAAGCACACCACCCGATGGCTATATGGATTTAGGGCTTGACTTGAATTGGGGGCCTTACCAGCTATTTTCCAGCAATATAAACATCTCACTATCGTTTGATAATATTCTCAATACTAGATATAGAAACTACTTAAATAGATTGCGTTTTTATTCTGATGATATTGGAAGAAACGTAATGCTTCAACTAAAAATCAAGCATTAATGTTTCGGAGCGTTTTTAGAAACGCTCACGAAAACGTCGATTATCGATGATAAGAACTCAATACTGCATTCCGTTTCAACCATAATGTCTGCAACCAAAGACATGATTGTTTATTCCTTCAACAATGCGGTATAAGAAGTCATTAATTTTTTCACTTTTGGAGATATCACCAAGTTGCAATACGGTTGGGATTGATTTTGATTGTAATAATCATGGTGTTCCACTTCGGCAATATAAAACTCCGTAAATGGTGAGAGTTCAGTGACAATCGAATTCTCAAACTTTTTGGAAGCAGACGACATGACTTGCATCGCTATTTGATGTTGTTCTTCATCATGATAGAAAATAGCTGAACGATACTGTGTGCCCACATCAGCACCTTGTCTATTGAGTGTTGTGGGGTCATGCATGTCAAAAAACACTTCAATCAAGGTCTGAAAACTAATGATATCATCATCAAATTTCAAATGCACACACTCCGCATGACCTGTGGTGCCGTTGCATACCTCTCGATAGGCGGGATTTTTAACCGAACCGCCTGAATAGCCTGGCATTGAAGAGATGACCCCTTGCATACGGGAGAAAAGTGTCTCTGTACACCAAAAACAACCAGACGCTAGCGTTGCCTCTTTTATCATTTTGTTTACATCATTAAGATTCAAAAATAAAATAAAAAAAGTACAAATAGACTAGGAAAGGGGTATATAAAAACATTACAAATTTGTATTTTTCGGCTATGATTCAAGCGAAGGCGTTATCAAAAACATACGGCGATCTACATGTTCTCAACGGAATTGATTTAGAAGTCAACAAAAAAGAGATTATTGCGATAACAGGCCCGTCGGGTGCGGGAAAAACAACCTTACTCAATATCTTAGGAACTCTAGACATTGCTGATAAGCAAGCAAACAGCAGTCTCTTCATCAATGGCATTGACATTTTCCAACTCACTGGCAAGTCACTTGCTAAATTTCGAAATGAGCAACTGGGTTTTGTTTTTCAATCCCATCAATTATTGCCTGAGTTTAGCGCCATCGAAAACGTGTGTATCCCTGCACTTATCAAAAAAACATCTTTAAAAGAAGCACGGAGACAAGGATTGGAATTACTCGAATTTCTAGGGCTTTCTGATCGTGCAGAGCACAAGCCCAGCATGCTGTCTGGTGGTGAGCAACAACGTGTGGCAGTTGCCAGAGCGCTCATCAACAAACCCACACTTCTTCTTGCGGACGAGCCAAGTGGAAACCTCGATAGTCAAACCGCCATGCAACTTCACAAGCTATTTCTTTCGTTGCGCGACAACTTTGACCAAACCATTGTATTGGTAACACACAATAAAGAACTCGCTGCGCTCAGTGATCGTCCTTTACATTTAGTTGACGGACAATGGCATTGAGTTTTTCAGCGCTAAAGACCTTTCTCAACGAAAAAGCGGTGCAGTATAACACGCCCACTTTTATTGAATCAGACCCTATTCAAATTCCGAAACGATTTTCTAAAAAAGAGGACGTCGAGATTGCTGGTTTTTTTGCTGCCACTATTGCTTGGGGCAATCGTGCGAGCATCATCAAAAGTGCCAATCGCATTATGAATCTCATGGATGATGCGCCATATGACTTTGTCCTGAACGCGACCACAAAAGATTGGGAAGGCGTAACTCCGTTTGCACACCGTACATTCAACACCATTGATCTCCAATTTTTTATGCGTGCCCTTCAGCATATCTATCTAAAACATGGTGGTCTTCACACACTACTCAGCCCAAGATCTAAGGAAACACACATGGACCAAGCCATTTGTCGGTTGCGTCAAGTGTTTTTTAGTATCGAACATCCCCAACGAACCACCAAACACCTGGCCAATCCCGCCAAGGGATCTGCAGCCAAACGAATACATATGTTCTTACGCTGGATGGTTCGTCAAGACAAAAACGGAGTTGACTTTGGCATATGGGACAATATTTCGCCATCCCTACTCTCTTGCCCCCTTGATGTTCACAGTGGAAATGTCGCCCGAAAGTTGGGGCTGCTCTCCCGTAAGCAAAACGACCAGAAAGCACTTCGCGAACTCGACAATAGTTTGCGGTCTCTCGACCCAAAAGACCCCGTAAAATATGACTTCGCTTTGTTTGGACTGGGGGTTTTTGAAAAGTTTTAATCTCCTTTCGTTTTGGTTTTCTATCTTTGCCTAGGTTTATATTAACTCTTATCGAAATTTTTGGATGCAAATACAACTTCAATCCGCAAAAATTATCGATCCTACTAGCAGCTTTCACGGCGACAGACTCGACATTCTCATTTGTGACGGAATTATAGAAAAAATTGATAAAAAAATCAACGCTGATAAAGCAACTGTCATTGCACGAGACGATCTTCATCTTTCTTCTGGTTGGTTTGACAGTAATGTTTCCTTTGGCGAACCTGGCTATGAGGAGCGCGAAACACTTTCACACGGGTTGCATGTTGCGGCGACATCGGGCTTTGCCCATATCGCCTACAACACCAATACCAATCCCTTGCCCACGACTAAAGCAGATATCGCTTTTCTTATGCGAAAAACTGCCGATACGCCAACACTTATTCACCCAAAGGCACACATTACCTCCGAAAGTAAAAACAATCAGCTTGCCGATTTAAACGATCTTTCACTTGCTGGTGCAGTGGGTTTTAGCAACAACAAAACCCCCATCGACAATCCTCATATGCTCTTGCTTGCCCTGCAATATGCTCGGGGGTTTGATGGTCTAATCGAATCTTTCCCTCTCGACCCACAACTCTGTGTAAATGGAGTTATGCACGAAGGAATTATGAGCACATCACTTGGGCTCACTGGAATTCCAAATCTCGCTGAGGAAATCCGAATTCGCAGAGACCTCTCCATTCTCGCATACACAGGTGGAAAGTTGCATATCCCCACCATTTCTACTGCACAAGGCGTTGCACTTATTCGCCAAGCAAAAAAAGAAAATCTCGATGTGAGTTGCAGCGTTGCCATTCACAACCTTATGCTCACTGACGCAGAACTGGAAGGATTTGACACCCGCTTTAAACTCATGCCGCCATTGCGAGAAAGCTCCGATCAAAAAGCACTCATCAAAGGCATCAAAGACGGTACCATTGACATGGTCACTTCCGATCACCAACCAATGGATATTGAACACAAAAAAATGGAGTTTGAACATGCTGCTCACGGAAGCATTGGACTGGAAACTGCTTATGGCAGTTTGTGTGCCTTATTTGACAACCAAGCAGCAGCGACTTTGCTCACTAATGGAAAAGATCGCTTTGGGGTTCAACAGCAACCCATAGCAGTTGGTGAAAAAGCCGATTTTAGTTTGTTCTCTCCAAAGGGAAAAACTACCGTTCAAAAAGAAAACATCATCTCTACTAGTAAAAACAGCGCCTATCTCGGAAAAGAAATTCCCGGAACAGTGTATGGTGTTGTGAATAATGGTAAGCTACACTTAAACGACTAGTCGTTGACAAAACTCAAATATCTTGTACGCCAACCCAAATCCGTAGGAATTACAAATCCACCTTTACTTGTATTGATTCACGGATATGGAAGCAACGAAAACGACTTGTTTTCTTTCGCTGACTACCTTCATCCTGATTTCTTGGTCATATCCCTACGCGCACCCCTCAACCTACCCATGATGGGACATGCGTGGTATAGCATTCATTTTGATGACGAACAAGGAAAATGGTCTGATGATGATGAAGCCATAGCGTCAAGAGAACAAGTTCTTGCATTTCTGGAATCCTTGCAACACGATCATCCATATGACCCCACACAAGTTCACCTGTTGGGCTTTAGCCAAGGAGCTATTCTATCTTATAGCCTTGCACTAACCTACCCAAACCGATTTGCGAGCATCGTGGCGCTCAGTGGATACCTTAACGAAAAAATCACCACGATTCCCAAGGAAGGAAAAATACCCCAAATCTATGTCGGGCATGGCACACAAGATGAAGTTGTACCATACCAATGGGATAAGCAAGGCGTAGAGCGACTTCGACAAGAAGGAATAGACGTTCACTTTGATAGCTTTCCCGTTGGGCACACCATCTCACAAGATGGTTTTCACAAACTCCTTGCATGGCAAAATGCGCTACTGAATAAACAGTAACGCATTTTTCTCACTCCAAATAACACGACTGTCTCTCAGTCGTTATTTTTTAACCAGCTTCACCGTTTGCTTCCCTTCTGCGGTTGCTACGTTAAGCATATACACCCCTGCTGATAAAGAATAGGTGTCTAGAGTTAGCTTTTGTTTGTCTGGCTGCTTACCAAGTACTTCCCGACTCACAAGGTCATAGATTGCCAAAGACTGGATTTGATAGGGACTCTCAATAGACAAACGGTTTCCAACTGGGTTGCTGTAGTACGACAACAATGGTTTTTAAACTTGGGGGAAATCTAAAGAGGCATCAGGATCAAAAGCACATATATTAAAGGGACCTAGATAATCCCTTACTTAATGGTATGCATTAAAATTATTAAACACCATAACGTAAATTACAGTGTTTTCGGCTTGACCTGACATCTCAATTTTTGAAAAACGACTCGAATTATTACAAGCTATTTCCGTAAGAACACCCTCATTCAAAGTATAAGCTATAATAGCAGTATCATCAAGAACAGAACCTGATACAGCAGAAGTTTCAAAGGTGAGTTTTCCAAAGCTAGGTACAGTCGCTTTATACCACACATCGGCATATGATTGACTGGAATTGTAATATGTATCTATGCATCCAGATGAAATGTCAAAATCATTGCTATTTGTGGCATTGGTTAAGTCTCCTTGTGTTTGCGTGCTGTAAGAATCTGATTGTACGCAGCGTAGTTGCTGTTTGATAGGTGTTATTCGCTGGCGGGTCTTGAGCGATCAGAAATGATAGTTGTAAAAATCGAATTGGGTTCATAAGTATATGCTTTAGAGATTCTAAAAAATAGCCCTAAAAACTCACGAATTTGTGTTCGAAAAAACGATATAAAAATGAGGATATTTTGGGGCATTTCTGTGTAAAAATAAGCTTTGGTATTCCTAATGTAGGTATTTGATCTTTAATAATACCCACCCACCGACCCCATTTTGGGGGTTTGGATTTTTTCGGCTAAAAACAGCACAAAACGAAGCAAAAACAGCCAAAAAATGGAATTTTTTATCACTTTTCACTCATTTTACTGTAAATGAT
>Ga0233438_10000731_pt1 | contig 40002 bp, 45 predicted proteins | sample SI_123_September_FD_182720 | JGI IMG/M metagenome (GOLD analysis project Ga0233438, IMG submission 182720) | Seawater microbial communities from Saanich Inlet, British Columbia, Canada - SI_123_September2016_10_MG | ecosystem: Environmental > Aquatic > Marine > Inlet | place: Canada: British...
ATAAATTTAGATAAATTAACAAAATGGTTTTATTATAATTCAGAATTTTCTTATTTTGGTTTTATTTCATATATAATATTAGGATATTTACTATTTTTAACTTTATCTACACTTATTTTTCATAAACATACTACCAAGCTATTTGCTATTTTTATTTTTCTTTCAAGTACATTTACTACATATTTTACATTTAAATATAATATAGCAATGGATACTTCAATGCTAATGAATATTTTATATACAAATTCAAGTGAATCATTAACTTTAGCATCAATAAAAATGATACCCTATCTAATGTTCCTATTTATTATTCCTAGTTTTATTCTATTAAAAATAGATATTATTTATGATAAATTACTTAAACACCTTTTTAAATCACTTTTTATTATTATAATTTCTTTGAGTTTAGCTTTAAGTTCCATATATATTTCATTTAAAGAATTACATAGAGCGGCTAATTTATCCAATAAATACATTTTATACTCATTGGTACCAGTTAATTTTTTATCTGCAATAATTGATGTTATAAAGAAAGAAGTATTATTACCATTGATAGATGATAATAAAGAAGAGAAAAATAAGATTATTGAATCTACAGTTACTAAAAAAGATGATCTAGTTGTTGTATTAGCAATTGGAGAAGCTATAAGGCAAAAGAATTTAAATATTTATGGATATAAAAGGAAATTAACAACACCATTATTATCTAATATAGATAATCTTCATATATTAAATGGTATAGCAAGACTAGGATCAACTTTATATGCATTAAGAGAAATTCTAAGAAAAGATGATATTAAACTAACTAGTATTATTAATAATTCTGATATTAACATGTCATGCTATGTAAATTATTCAATTTACGATAATTCAGTTGTTGGAGAAATTCATGCACAATCTGGTAAATATAAAAAAGTTTATGATGAAGATGTAATACCTTTATTAGAACAAAATATAAAATCTTATAAAAATGGATATAGATTTATTTTATTACATTTAGGTGGTGGTGCACATGGACCTATATATAGTAATAGATATCCTGAATCTTTTCAAATATACACGCCAACTTGTGAGAATCCTGATATGTTAGGTAGCTGTACAAAAGAGGAAAGATTTAATTCTTACGATAATGCAATGCTTTATCAAGATTATGTTATTAGTAATATTATAGAAAAACTTGATAACTCTAAAATACCATACGTATTTATATTTGTATCTGATCATGGTGAGTCTCTAGGTGAAGATGGTTATGTTTTTCATGGTATGCCTCCAGGAATGAGACTTCCTCCTGAACAAGCAAATGTACCTTTATTAGTCAAAGCATCATTCCCAATTAAGATTATAAATAAAGATGAGTATACACAGCCTGATATTTTTGATACAATTTTAGATCTATTTTCAATTGATACTAAAGTTTTTGATAAAAGTGGTAGCTTTATACGTAAAATTAATTAGTGTTAGAAAATATTAAATTCATATGATAATTAATAATAATTATTTTTTATAGACGTATATATTTGATATAATTACAAATTATTATTTTGGTTGCGGAAATAGGATTTGAACCTATGACCTTCGGGTTATGAGCCCGACGAGCTACCAAACTGCTCTATTCCGCGATAATTTTAAAATATATTGGTGTCAAAGGGGAGACTTGAACTCCCGACCTCCGGCTTATGAGACCAGCGCTCTAGCCAGCTGAGCTACCCTGACATATATATTTGATATAATTATAAATTATTATTTTGGTTGCGGAAATAGGATTTGAACCTATGACCTTCGGGTTATGAGCCCGACGAGCTACCAAACTGCTCTATTCCGCGATATTATTGGATGGGGTAGAAGGATTCGAACCTTCGAATAACGGCACCAAAAGCCGTTGCCTTACCACTTGGCGATACCCCAATAATTAATACATTTTAATAACTTATTAGGTTAAAATTATAGTAAAAAATAGTTTTTATGTCAAGTAATTTATACTAAATTATATAATTTATGATAAAATTACTTATTTTAAATAATGACTATATAAAATCTAATATTAAGAGTGAATTATGAATTCTATAAAAAGAGTTAAAGATGCTATTGAAGAGATTAGAAAAGGTAATATGGTAATAATGCTAGATGATGAAAATAGAGAAAATGAAGGAGATTTAGTATATGCAGCACCTTTAAGCACAGCTTTAAAAGTAAATTTTATGGCATCATATGCTAAAGGCTTAATTTGTGTTGCTATTACATCTAAAACTGCATCTAGATTAGAATTAACACCAATGGTTAGTAAAAATACATCATCATATGAAACAGCATTTACAGTAAGTGTAGATGCAAGTAATTCAAAAACAGGTATCAGTGCATCTGAAAGAGATGATGCTATTAAAATATTATCAAATCCAATTAGTATAAAAAATGAACTAGTAAGCCCAGGACATATATTTCCTCTAATAGGTAAAAAAGGTGGAGTATTAGTAAGAACAGGTCATACAGAAGGCTCAATTGATTTATGTAAATTAGCAGGCTTAAATGGTGAAGCAGTTATTTGTGAAATTATGAAAGATGATGGTACAATGGCAAGAAGGGATGATTTAGATATATTTGCTAAAAAACATAATTTAAAACAAGTCTATATCTCTGATTTAGTTGAATATAGATTATCTAATGAGCTTTTAGTTGAGAAGATAAGTGAAGATAAATTTAGTTTTTTTGATGCAGATGTAATGAGTTTAAAGTTTAAAGATCATTTAAACAATATCCATACAGTAATAAAATTTGGTGAAATTAAAGAGATTACATATGTTAAATTTCACATCATACAGTTGGATATTAATATATTTTTAAATCATAAGAAGCTATATTCGACAGTAAATACTATAGATTTTTTGAAAAAAGAGGGTGGTTTATTAGTTTTTTTAGAGAATAATGAAGATAATAAACATAGTATAAAAGATTTTGGAGTAGGTGCTCAGATATTACATAAACTTAAAATTAAGAAATTGAAGCTTTTAACTACGGGTGGAAAACATTCATTTGTAGGATTAAATGGATTTGGATTAGAAATATTAGATGAAATTATAATGGGATAGTTAAAGTTTTGAATATATAATTATTTATTTTTAATAGATAATATTTTTTAATATTATCTATATTTTTGGTCCATATTTTGTGAAATCAAATTTACTTTCATTTATTAGATATTTTTTGAAGTTTTCTATATACATGTTTGCTAATTCTTCTGCTTTTTTATCATATTCTTTTTTATTTTCCCATGTATTTCTAGGGTTTAGAATATTTGATTCAATATCTTTGAGTTTTGTTGGTATTTGTAGATTAAATATATTTAAGTTTTCAAATTGACTATCATTTATAGAATTATCTAATATAGAGTTTATACAAGATCTAGTATTCTTAATACTCATTCTTTCACCCACTCCATATGATCCACCAGTCCATCCTGTATTTACTAAATAGACATTTACATTGTATTTATCTATTTTTTCACCAAGAAGTTTTGCATATACTGTTGGATTTAATGGTAAAAATGCCTCACCAAAACATGCACTAAATGTTGCAACAGGTTTATTAATACCTCTTTCAGTACCTGCTATTTTAGCTGTATAACCACTTAAAAAATAGTACATAGCTTGTTCTTTAGAGAGTTTTGATACAGGAGGAAGTATACCAAATGCATCTGCACATAAAAATATAATATTAGATGGATGTCCACCCATTAGACTTATAGATCTATTTTCAATATGATTTATTGGATAGGATACTCTTGTATTTTCTGTTTTACTATTGTTTGTGTAATCAACTATACCTTTTTTATCATAGACAACATTTTCTAATATAGATTCTTTTTTAATAGCATTAAATATTTCAGGTTCTGAGTCTTGCTTTAAATTAATAACTTTAGCATAGCATCCACCTTCAAAATTAAACACACCATCATTATCCCATCCATGTTCATCATCACCTATTAGTTGTCTATTTTTATCAGTTGATAGTGTTGTTTTCCCAGTACCACTAAGCCCAAAAAATAGTGCTACATCACCATTTTTACCAATATTAGCAGAACAGTGCATAGATAGTTTATTTTCTAAAGGTAACCAATAGTTCATCATTGAAAATATACCTTTTTTCATTTCACCAGCATACCAAGTACCACCAATAATAGCGGTTTTTTGATCTATATTAAAGACTATAAACACTTCAGAGTTAAGATTATGTTTTTCCCAATTTTTATTTACTGTTTTACAAGCATTATATATTGTAAAGTCACTTTTAAATATATCAATATCATCTATATTATCATCAGTTATGAACATATTATTTATAAAATGAGCTTGCCATGCTATTTCTGTAATAAATCGTATAGACTTTCTACTATTTAAACTAGCTCCACAATATACATCACTTATATATAAATCTTTATTACTTAACTGTTGTTTCGTTATCTTTAAAAGATCATTATATATATTCTCATCTATTTTTTGATTAATTTTTCCCCATGATATTAGTTTATTTGATGAATCTTGGTTTACAAAAAATTTATCCTTTGGACTTCTTCCTGTAAATATTCCAGTATCTATTATCAAAGCATCTGTTGATGATAATTTTGCATTCTCATTTCTTATAGCATGTTCCCTTAGTATATTATTATCCATATTTCTATAGATTTTTCCAACATTGTCAAGACCAAATATATTCTTTATTTTAGACATATTAATATTCTTCCTATTCTTAAAATATTGACAAAAGTACACCAGCAGCGACTGCTGATCCAATAACGCCTGCTACATTTGGACCCATAGCATGCATCAATAATACATTTGATTTATCATACTCCTGACCTACTTTACTCACAACTCTTGCAGCCATTGGTACAGCAGAAACACCAGCAGCTCCTATTAATGGGTTTATTTGTTTATTTTTAGGACTTAATTTATTCATAATTTTTGCCATAATAACACCAGCAGCTGTACCAGCTGAAAATGCTAAAAGTCCAATTACCATAATTCCTAATGTCTCAACAACTAAAAATTTATCAGCTGCTAATTTAGATCCAACACCAAGACCCAAAAATATAGTTACTATATTAATTAAAGAGTTTTGCATAGTATCACTTAGTCTATCTACAACACCTGATTGTTTAAAAAAATTACCAAGAGCAAAAGCACCTATTAATGGCGTTGATTCTGGTAAAAATATTATAGCTAACATCAAAATAAGAATAGGTAGTAATAAATTTTCTAATTTATTAACTTTTCTTAATTTTGGCATTTTAATTTTTCTCTCTTTTACAGTTGTTAATGCTTTCATAATAGGAGGCTGAATAACAGGTACTAAAGCCATATATGAATAAGCAGCAACGGCTATAGCACCTAATAGCTCAGGTGCTAATCTATTAGCTATAAAAATTGATGTAGGTCCATCAGCTCCACCTATTATTGAAATAGCTGAAGCACTTTGTAAATCAAATCCAATAGCAACAGCACCAACTAATGATCCAAATATACCAAACTGAGCAGCAGCACCTAAAATAGCAGATTTAGGATTTGCCAATAGTGGAGTAAAATCTGTCATGGCACCAACACCCATAAATATTAATAAAGGGAAAAATCCATTAGCTATACCCATATTATATATTATACCTAGCATACCATCTTCTCCACCAATACCAGCTAATGGAATATTAGCTAATAATCCACCAAATGCAATTGGTAGTAATAATAGAGGCTCAAAACCTTTTTTAATTGCTAAATAAAATAGTATAAAACATATTATAAACATTATAACTCTTCCAAATGTTTGTTCAAAATATGTCATTTTTCTTATATCTTTTGATTTAGATTCTGATGTCATTACATCATCACTTGGATTTATAATAGCATTTATTCCTGTAGTTTTATAAAAAGACCCAAGTAATTCAACTAGTGATTTTGATACATACTCTTTTTTTGTATTATCTTCTTGTTTAGTTGAGTTAGATGCATACAAGGGTAATATACAAAAATTTATAATAATTATAAAATATATTATTTTTTTAAACATTAATATTTTTCTCCAAAATTGGTCTTATTTAATTTATTATAGCTATTTTTTGTCCCTCATTTACAGGGTCATTTTGAGATACTAAAATAGATGAAATAGTACCATCACAAGGTACTTCTACATCTATTTCCATTTTCATAGCTTCTAGTATTGCAAATATTTGTCCTTTTTTTACTATATCCCCTTCTTTAACTAATATTTTCCAAACATTACCACTTACTGTTGCATTAATATTTTCACTTGATAACTCTTTATTTGAAGATTTTATTTTAATATCACTATTATTACTTTCTAATACACTAACATCAAATTTTTGACCATCTACTATTACTGTATAATTACTGTTCTCATTACTCATACTAGTATCTCCTTTAGATTTAGAACTATTTTTTTGATTATTTTTCATAATATTTAATGGGCTTTTACCTTTTAAAAATGCTATACCTTTATCTTGACATGATGCAGCTATAAATATATTTTCTTCAGTTTGATCTATATTATTATCTTTTAGTTTTTGTTTCCAGTATATAATACTTTTAGTTTCATCTTGATTTGCTATATCTATCGGATTTTTATTAGTTGGTTTAAGTTTTAGTTTTTTTGAAGCTATTTCAACAATTTCTTCATTTGGTTTTACAGGTGTTCTTCCAAAGTACCCAAGTACCATTTTACCATAACCAGGTGCTATTTGTTTCCATGGACCAAATATTACATTTGCATATGCTTGTTGCCAATAAAATTGTGATACAGGAGTAACTGATGTTCCATAACCACCTTTATGTACTACTTCTTGCATAGCTTTAATAACATCTGGAAATTTTTCTAAATTATTATTATCTCTCATCATTTGAGTATTTGCTGTTAGTGCACCTCCTGGCATAGGAGAAAATGGTATTAGTGTTGAAACAGCAGTTGATTCAGGAGGAATGAAATAATCTTTTAAACACTCTTTTAATACTTCTTGATATTTTAATATTTTATCTATTTGTAATCCTCCAAGATCATAGTTTTGACCTTTGACTGCATGAAGCATTGTTAATATATCAGGTTGTGATGTACCACCACTCACAGGTGAATTAGCTAAATCTATACCATTAACCCCAGCTTCAAGTGCTGCTAAATAAGAAGCCACTGATACCCCAGCTGTTTCATGAGTATGTAATCTTATATGAGTATCTTTACCTAATAATTTTCTAGCCATTTTAATAGTATCAAATATTTTTTTAGGTGAACTTGTACCACTAGCATCTTTAAAACAAATTGAATCATAGGGTATATTAGATTCTATTATTTGTCTTAATGTTTTTTCATAAAATAGTACATCATGAGCTCCTGTACAACCAGGCGGTAAATCCATTATAGTTACTACAGCTTCATGATTTAGCCCATATTTTTTAATAGACTTTGCACTAACTTCTAAATTTCTCATATCATTTAATGCATCAAAATTTCTAATAGTAGTAGTTCCGTGTTTAGCGAATAGTTTTGCATGAAGATCAATCATATCAGAAGATCCAGTATCTAACATAACAGTATTAATACCACGAGATAGTGTTTGTAAATTAATATTTGGACCTACTATATCTCTAAATTTATCCATCATATCAAAAGCATTTTCTTGTAAATAAAAAAATAGTGATTGGAATCTTGCTCCACCGCCAAATTCCAAATGACTTATACCAGCATCTATTGCTTGACTAACAGCTGGAAGAAAATCATTCATAAGAACACGACCTCCAAAAACGGACTGAAAGCCATCCCTAAAGGTTGTATCCATTACATCTATATATTTTTTTGACATATATCTTATCCCTTTATATTTTTATGATATTTTATTACAGCAGTTATTGCAGCAATTTTTTTTAAATTATTAGAATTTAGATTTCTAGATTTCGTATTATCAATATTTTTAGACTCTTTTTTAGAAAAAAATTTTTCTATTATTATAGTTTGTGTTTTTAAAGTAAATATCATTATAACTAAAAATGAAAATACAATACTCATTCCTAATAGCATAAATTTAAATGCTTCAGTCACCAAATTTAATTCCATACAGATGTCTCCTATAAAATTTATTATAAAATATCCATTATTTTATTTAAAACTTGCTTTATAGGAATTGAGTTTTTTACTTAGTATGCTATAAATTTTCTAATTTAGGAATATTAATTTTCCTAATTTATATATTTTTATATCCAATATCTCTATATTATATATAATAATATTGCGAATATATATACTTAATTGATTCACTATTACAACCTTTGATTAAAATATGATATAATATTACTATAATATAAATTTTTGTATAAAAATATTACATTTTGTAATGTTTTTAATTGGAGATATAATTAAATGTTAATTGTAAGTGAAATTATAGAAAAATTAAAAGATATTTTAAGTAAAGATGGTAAAGATGGTAAAGTATTTGATAAAGATGTGGCAAATTCTCTTGGTTTATCTCAAATGAATTTTGCAACTATGAAAAATAGAAATAAAATACCATATAATAAAATTCTTGATTTTTGTGCTTTAAAAAAAATATCAATTAATTGGATTTTATATAATCAAGATCCGAATTCATTATTAAGTTCTACTGATAAATATTGGATAAAATATTTTCCTAATATTAATGTTAGTGCAGGTGGTGGTGCATATGAAAGTGATGAAGAGTATGAATCATTAGAAATACCAACATCTTTTTTAAATATGTTAGGTGGGATGAATAATCTAAAAAATGTCGATGCTATTAATGTAGTAGGTGATTCTATGGAACCTACATTAAATAGTGATAATATAATATTTCTAGATAAATCTAAAAAAGATTTTAATAAAGAGGGAATATATGCTTTTACAAGTATTAATGGACTTTTTGTTAAAAGAATTCAAAAAAGAGTTGATGGAAAACTGGATATAATATCTGATAATAAAGAGTATCCAATACAAATTATTAATAAATATGAATGTAATATTTTAGGTAAAGTCATAGGTTCTTTTGGTATGGTTTTTTGATATATTAATAATATTTATATATCAAATATTGATTTAATATCACTACTTTTTTGTATAAATTCTATAATTTTATTTTTATTAAAACCTATTATATAAATACAGTTATATTCTCTATCTTTAAGTATTGTTTCTATTTCTTTTAAATTTTTTATAAAGTAAAATTTATTATTATTATTATTAATTTCTAATTTATTTTGAATGAATATATGTTTTTTAGCATATTTATAATTTTCATTTAAATATTTAATTTCTTTTAATGCTATTTTAATATTTGCATTATATAGTATAAACTTACTACTATTTTCATTAGATATTTCTTTAAAATATTTATTTATAAATATTGGATTTAAATAATCAAAATATTTTAGTTTATTTAAATCTATATTATCATTAAAGTTATCATTAAAAAAGTTATAAACTTTTAAAAAATCATTTATATATATTCTAGATATTTTTATTTTATGAAAATGTTTATTATTGTATGTAAATGTTGTTTTAAATAAAGAATTATAAATTATATTTTTTATAGAATATATATTATTATCAAATGTCTTATATGTTGGATAAATATTATTTAGTATCTCTTCATTATTACAAAATATATATTTAATTTTTTCTATATTATTCAATAATTCTATATTATTATATACATCATCTGATATCAATTTTATATTTTTATCATTTTTTTTGATAAATATATTTAGTAGTTCGAATTTTATATCATTACATAAATATGTTTCTATATTTATATTAATTAATTTAAATCTTATTAATTTAAAAATACTTTTTATTACATTATCAACTTTAATTAAAGCTATTTCATGGTGATTAATATCATTTATATTAATTTTAAAATCATAAATAATAGCAAAGCATCCTTTTTCAATAGCACTATTTAAATCTTCTAAATTTTTTGCTATAAATAAGTCGCCTTGTATTATATTATCAATATCTGTTTTTATATGATATATACGTGATACAAAAGGTTTATACAATAGTGTACCATCTACTATATCAACTATAGATGATATAGTCATATTATGATATTTTTGTACCATTTAATTTTTTATTTTCTGGTCTAATAAGGCTTAATCCATTAATGTCTTTGGCTGCTAGAAGCATACCTTGGCTTTGTATGCCCATTATTTGAACAGGTTTTAAATTTGTTACAACACATACTTGAGTATTTATTAATTGATCTATTTCATAAAATTCTTTTATACCTGCTAGTATTTGCCTAGGAGTTATTTCTCCTATATCTATATCTAATTTTATTAGTTTTTTAGATTTTTTTATATCTTTAGCATCTATTATTGTACCTATTTTTAAATCAGATTCAAAAAATTTATCTATTGTTATGATATTATAAAATTTAGTATCTTCTTTAATATCATTATTTTCTTCTTTAATATTTTGTTTAATTTCTTCTATTTTTGGGAAAAGTGGGTCTATTCTTTTTATAGTCACTTTAGATATTAGTTTTTTATTTTTTATTAGTTTTATATATAAATCAGTATTAATTACTATATTTAAACAAATAGATAGATTTTTTGTACTTTTAGGAATTATTGGTTCTATTAAAATAGAAACTTTTACTAATATATTATAAATTAAAGCTACTAATGCCATAGCTTCATCTTGTTTTCCATTTTTTATCTTAATCCATGGTTCATAATCACTTATTGTTTTATTCGCTATTTTTAATACTTTCCATATTTCTTCAATATATTTATTAATTTGCATTTTAAATACTATTTTTTGTGCATTTTCTAATATGGTATGAATTTTAGCTAACTCTTTTTGATGAAATTTTAATACATCACAACTATTAATATCAAAATTAAAATATTTTTCACTCATTCCTATTACTCTATTTAGTAAGTTTCCAAGATCATTTGATAAATCAGAATTTATTCTATCTATTAACGCTTTTCTTGAAAAGTCACCATCTTGACCAAATGGTACTTCTCTTAACATGAAATATCTAAATTGATCTAATCCATACTCTTTTACAACTTCTCTTGGATCTACTACATTACCTTTACTTTTACTCATTTTAGAACCATCCCTTGTCCACCAACCATGTGCAGCTATATGTTTAGGAAGAGGTAAATCTAAGCTTAATAAAAAAGCAGGCCAATAAATAGCATGAAATCTTAATATATCTTTTCCAACTAAATGAAAAGATGCAGGCCACATATGCATATTATTTTTAATTTCTTTATTACTATTACCATATCCTAATGCTGTTATATAGTTTAATAATGCATCTAACCATACATATATGACATGCTTAGGTTCATTCATTGATGATGGTAGTTTAATTCCCCAATCAAAAGAATTCCTTGATATTGATAAATCTTTTAAACCAGATTTTACAAAATTTACTATTTCAGTTTTTTTTGCATTTGGTAATATACAATTTTCATTTTCTTCATACCATTTTAATAACTTGTCTTGATATGAACTTAGTTTAAAAAAATAACTCTCTTCATTGACTATTGATGTTGATTTGCCACAATCAGGGCAAAACTCTTCGTCTACGAGTTGTTTTTCAGTGAAAAATGTTTCACAGCTTACACAATAGTATCCTTCATAAGATCCTTTATATATATCACCTTTTTTATACATTTTTTCAAAAGCATATTGTACACCTAGTTTATGTTCGCTATCTGTTGTTCTTATGAACTTATTATATGTTATATCAAAATCATCCCATAAATTTCTAAATTGTTTACTAATATCATTTGAATACTCTTTTGGTGTTTTTCCTTTTGCAATAGCACTAGAGGATATTTTTTGACCATGTTCATCTGTTCCTGTTAATAAAAAAGTGTTATTTCCTATTAGTCTAGAATATCTAGATAGCATATCTGCTATTATAGTAGTATAAGCATGTCCTATATGAGCTACATCATTGACATAATATAATGGAGTTGTTATATATAAATTATTATTAATATTTTTGTTCATTATGTACCTTTTAATATATTTTAATATTTTTTAAAATTCAAATCCACCATTTGAACCTTTATTCATACTTTTGTATACTTCATTTATATATTCTTTTCTTATCATACAAGAATATATATCATTACAATTTAAACAACTATTGAGAGTTTTACTTATTTGACACTCTCTTAATTGATTTAATTTTATTTTTACTTTCTCTTCATATGTATCTATTATTTCATTATTACTTTGCATTTTTATTATATACTTCTTTTAATCTATTAATTTCAATATTGGAACCAAAAAAACAAGGTGATGTATCATGAATATGTTTTGTTTTTATATCAAGTACTCTAATAATTCCATTTGTTGCTTGACCTAAAGCATTTTCATATATAAAAGCAAAAGGAAATATTTCGAATAGTTGTCTTAATTTTCCATTTGGTTTATCTTTTGTTCCTGGATATGAAAATATCCCACCACCTTTTAAAAGTATTTGATGTAAATCTGCTACCATAGCACCACTATATCTTAATCTATATCCATCTTTAAATATATTATTCATTAATATTTTATGATATTCAAACCAACTCTTTTGAGTTCCTCCACATGAGTTTAAGTTACCTTTTTCATTTAATTTTATATTTTTTATAAAATTAAATGTTTCATTTTTTAATCTATAAAGTTCAACTTCTTTATTATAGGATATAACTAATTCTACTCTTGGTCCATATACTACATAAATAGCACATATTATGTTAGATCCTTTAAATTCATCTTTATATATACCAAAAATAGATCCTATACTTAAGTTCACATCTACTAAACTAGAACCATCCAGAGGATCATATGCTATTAAATACTTTCCATTCTTATTTATATTTTTTATTTCATTTTGTTCTTCAGATACTATTTGTTTTATAGTATTAATATTTTTAAAATTATTTTCTATTATGATATCACTTTGTATATCAAGTTTTAATTGTGTATCACCTGTTGAATTTTCATTTAAGCTTTTTGATGTATCACCATTTTGAATTAGATTTCTTATTTGTATAGCAGATTGTTTTATAGATGTTATTATATCATTCATTCTTTTCACTTTATTCATTAAGTATATTTTAGTTTTTATATAAAATATGATTCTATCTAAAGTAGATTTAAACATAGTTTATTATTAAAATTTATATATGTAGGATGTATGATTAATTTGATAATTGATTTTTATGAAAGATATTTTACTGTAAGATACATTTTTTATTAATTTTATAAAGGCTTATTCTTTGTATAAAATATTTTTTATTATTTTTATATTTTATAGTTTTATATCTTGTTCTAAATCAAATTTTAATATGAATAATCAAAATTTAAGTTATTATAAGTCATCAACTCATACTACTATGAAAAAGATTATAAAAGATAATAGTATTAGATATATCTTAACAGCAACATATTTAAATAAAATATCAACAAAAACTAATTTTAATACTAAAGAGATTTTTTTATTAGGTATTTTTGCAGCTCATAAATCGAATAATAAAGATCAATTTTTAAATAGAGATTATGTTATTAAATTAAATAATATTAAACCTTCATCAATTAAAGAAATCAATTTAGATACTAAAGAATATATAAATTATAAAAATATAGTTTTATATAACAAATGGACTTCATACTATATTTTGGAATTTGATAAAAAGACTTTAAAAAAAGAGTTTTTATTAAGTGGAGTTAATAAATATAGATATAGTAATTTTGATTATGAAGATTTAAATTTAGAATTTTATTATAAAGGTGATGTTACTTCATTATATTTTCAAAGAGAGTTTTAATTTTTAATTTATTATTAATATAATTACTATATATATAGTAATTTGCTAATACTTTTTTACCATATTTTCTAGTTTCATCATATGGCAAAAGTTCCATACTTAAAAAAGGTTCAAATCTTTTATATGAACCATTTTTATTAAAAAATCCTTTTTTTAATAGACGCATCGTAAATCCAATACCTCCATTATAAGCATATGCTATTAGTAATGGATTTTTAAATTTTCTTTCTAGATAATTTAAATGATGGTTGGCATATTTTAAATTATGTTTAGCTTTTAATTGATCCATTATATCATATTTCAAATCTAACTCTTTTGCTATAGCTTTACTTAAAAAGGGCATTATTTGCATAACTCCCATTGCATATGAGGTTGATATTGATGATTGTATAAATCTACTTTCCTGTCTTCCTATAGCGTATATTAAAGATTGTCTATTCTTATCGTATTGTTTCATATATTCTATAAATGGCATTATAAAATAACTTTTTTTATATTTATAGTATCTTTCATATAGAAGTGATAAATGTGGTAATGTATTTATATAATATAATTTTTTTTCATAATTCATTATATTTTGTTTATGAATATTTTTTGATTTTTTCAAAATTGATAACCAGAAGAATGGATCACTACTAATATATTTTTCTCTATTATTATTTAATTTTGTAATTTTTTTACTAGGTTGTATATTATAAACAACATTTGTTATATTAACATCTAATTTCTCTTTTGCATAAATTGAATAAATATTTATATCCCAACTTTTAGATAATTTTCTCAAATCATTTATATCTTTATATATCAAATATTTCCAGAATATAGTTTTATCTTTATCAAATTGATAATATGATTTTTTATATGCATTATTGAGATATTTAGATATAGATTTTTTATTGTTATATTTTATTGAATTAAGTGCTAAAAAAAATGATGATATATGAGGTAGTTTATTATCATCTATATTTATTAATGACTTATGTAAATTTATAAGTTTACTATTTGTTACTATTAACTTTATTGTTTGTTGAAATCTTTTATCTTCTATTAATTTATTTATCTTGTTTAAATATATTTCATAATTTAAATATTTTTCTCTATAAATAGAACCACAGTTGTTGAATATATCAAAAAAAAGATTTTTATCAGAGGATATTAATAGTTCAAATGGTTTATTTGATCTTATTATGTTTACTTGAGATGCTTTTTGGGGATAATCTTTTTTAAGTAAATTATATACTTTATTTAACTCTTTTTTGTTTAGTTTTGTCATATCATATATGCTTAATCCTATATCAATACAAGATGAATTTTGATTGACTAGAGTCTTTGTATTATATTTCATACATTTTATTATATTTAATACTTGAGTATCTTGTAATTTCTTTGCATATGAGAATAATATTTTATTATTTACATTTTTAACTTTTCGTAAAATTTTTGCTGCTTGATTAGAGGTTATATTTTGTTGTAAAAATTGCCATATATAGAAGTCTTTTGCATAACTTCTTGGTTTAGAATTTAGCCAAGACTCAGTTATTATATTTGCATTAATATTAACTGTCAATATAAAAATAGAAATTATAATATGGAATATGTTTTTCAATCTAAATACTATACAAGTTCTTCTATATTAAAATATTTGTGTCAAAAAAGTCTCTAAAAATATTAATGCAAAAATTATAATTAAAGGTGCTAGATCCATACCATTGATATTTGTAGGGATATATTTTTTTACTATTTTATAAGATGGACTACTTAGTTTATATAAAACTTGTACTATTTGATTATTTCGATCAGGATTTATCCAAGATATTAAAGAAGATATTATAATAATCCATTTATAAAGAGAAACCAGACCTATTAATACTACACCAATTGAATTTATAAAAGCTTCTATCATTTTATTATTTCTCCTAAATAGTTTTTTATTAAAGGATATATTTTACTTAAATCTGGTCCATCTAATCTATTAGTTATTATATATCTTAAAGGTTTAAATAAAGATTTACCTTTTAATTGTGTTTCCTTTACAATATATCTTTTTAAATCAGTAAATTCATCAAAGTAAGGAGCTTTTTTTAAACATATCTTTAGTATTTTAAATTCTTTTATATATTCAACTAAAGGTTCTTTTCTTGAAAATATAAGATTTATTTTATCTCTTATTTCATTTATTGTACTTGACTCTTCTAAATATAGTTTAGCAAGTTTTCCAATAGATTCATCTGAAAATCCTAAAATTTTGGATAATCTTAAATTATCAATCAATTTTAAATGTTCATTATTTATAAATCTAAGTTTATTTATATCAAATTTAGCAGGACTTTTTGATATTTTATTTATATCAAACCATGATATAGCATCCTCTAATGTAAATATTTCTTTTGGTGTTTTATTCCCTAGTAATACTATATAATTTGCTATTGATATTGGTAAGAAACCTTTATCTATTAGCCATTTAACAGAAGACTCATTATCTCTTTTACTCATTTTCTTACCTGTTTTTTCATTTAAAATCATTGGTAAATGAATATATTCTATATCTTTTTCATATCCTAACGATTGTCTAATATGTATTTGTTTTGATGTATTTGATAAATGGTCTTCTCCTCTTATAACAGTTGTTATATTACATAACATATCATCAATAGCACAAGCATAATTATAAGTTGGTGTTTTATCCTCTCTTAATATAATAAAACTATCTACATCAAAAGGGTTTATATTAAAATCACCTTTTATTTTATCTTTAAATCTTATACTATTATTTGGTTTTTTTATTCTAACTGTAAATTTATTTTGATTATCCATTACAGCATAATCATCTAAATTTTCACAAGTACCATCATATCTAAATGGTATTTTTTCTTTTTTAAATTTCTCTTTAAGTTTTCCTAACTTTTCTTCATTACAAAAACAATTAAAAGCTTTCTTTTCTAATAATAGTCGCATAGCCATTTTTTTATGTGTATTCAAATTATGACTTTGATATATGATATATTGATATTCAATATTAAAGATATCTAACATATTTATTATTTCTTTATCTTTTCCCTTTATATTTCTATTCTTATCAGTGTCTTCTATTCTAATAATGAGTTTTTTATTTAATTTTTTAGATAATATATAATTAAAAATAGCCACTCTTAAATTACCTATATGTATACTTCCTGTAGGACTTGGTGCAAATCTTAACATATATTTAATCTTTTACAATTGAAAATGATAGATTAATTATCTCTTTGTGAGATCTAATATAACTATTTAGATCTTTTAATGATAAATTTTCTATATTTTCTAATTCTTGCTTATTATGATTAATATCTAAATCATTATAAAATAAATTAAAAGCAGAATTTAATCTTTGATTTAATGTTTCAGTCCTTAAAGGTTCACTTCCAATTAAAAATTTTTTAGCACTATCTAACTCTTTTTGTGTAACACCATTATTTACAAATTTTTCTATTATTTTAATAACTAACTCTTTGACCCTATTAGTACTTTTAAGTTCAGTTTGTAAATATCCATTAAAGCTTGAAGAACTTTTATTGTTTACAATATAACCATAAATAGAATATGCTAAGCCTCTTTTTACTCTTATTTCTTCCATTAATCTACTACCAAATCCACTACTACCTAATATAAAAGATGTTACTTTTAACATATGTGATTTATTTTTTTCATTTTTATTATTAAATGGACTGCCAAAATATATATATGCTTGTTGTGTTTGTTTATTCATTATTTTTGTATCTTTTATATCAGAAGTTTTAAATTTAATATTTTTATTCTTTTTACCATTATTAATATTTTTCAATAATTTGCTAATATCTTTTTGAATTTTCTTAAAAGATATATCTCCTCCAACAACAATGACAAGATTCTCTAATATTATATTATTTTTTATAAAACTTCTTATATTTTTAAGTTTAATACTATGTATAGATTTCACAGTACCAAGTTTTGTATTTTCTAATGGACTATTCTTAAATAGTACTTTTTTTAATTCTCTATTAGCTATATAATCAAAATCACTCTCTTTTTGTTTTAAAATACCTATTTGTTTAGTTTTTATTTTTTTTAATGTTTGGTTATTATAATTTGGATATTTTAATAAATTTATTAATAACTTTAAAGCTTCATTCTTATTATCTATTAAACTAGATAATTCTATTACAAATGTTTCAAAACCAATTGAAGAATATAATTCTATAGCTCTATTTTCAAGTTTATTAGCAAATTTAATACTATTTATCTTTTTAGTGCCTTCATTTAATAAATTAGCACTAATATATGCTAATCCTGGTTTATTATTGTCTTCAATATAGCCACTATTAGTAAAAACTAATTGTAAATTATAAGTTGGTAATTTATTATCTTTTTCAAAAACAATTGGTATTTTTATATTATTATATTTTATATATTCTATGTTTACACTCATTAATAATCCTTATCCAAATATTAAAAAGAAAATAATTATACATACACCTTTTAATATCATTTTAAAATGTCTCTAAAATATTATAAGCTGTATCTCTTTTAGCTGGTATTTCACCTATATCTTTTATTAATTCTATCATTTGTTCTTGATTCATACTATTTTTAACACCAGTTGCAGATACAACATTTTCTTCCATCATAGTACTTCCTAAATCATTTGCACCAAATTTAAGTGCCATTTGTCCTATATAGCTTCCTTGAGTTACCCAAGAACTTTGCATATTTTGGAAATTATCTAAATATATTCTAGAAATAGCTAGTAATCTTAAATATCTATTTGATGATTGTATTTTAATATTTGGTAACTCTTTTTGTAAATTAGTATTAGCTGCTTGATATGACCATAATATAAAAGCTCTAAATCCATTTGTTTCATCTTGAAGATCTCTTAGTAAACTTAAATGATTTATAATCTCTTCATCTGTCTCTATAGTACCAAACATCATAGTAGCAGTACTTTTCATATTTATTCTATGAGCTTCTCTATGTATATCAATCCAAATTTCAGCATCTATTTTTTTTGGAGCTATTATATCTCTAACTCTATTGCTTAATATTTCAGCTCCAGCTCCAGGGATTGATGTAAGACCTTTATCTTGAAGTCTTTTTAATACTTCAGTATGAGATATTTTGGATACTTTTGCTATATAATTTATTTCAATTGAACTAAATGCATGAATTGTTATTTGAGGATATTTTTTATGTATATGATCTATTAAATTTTCATACCATTGTATTTTTAATTTTGGATGTACACCACCTTGCATTAATATTTGTGTACCACCAATATCTAATAACTCATCTATTTTTTTATCAATCTCTTGATAGCTTAAAATATATGCATCCTTATCTTTAGGGTGTCTATAAAAAGCACAAAATTTACAATCAACAAAACATATATTAGTATAGTTTATATTTCTATCTATTATAAAACTAGTTATTTTTTTAGGATGTAAGTTATGTTTTACTTTAGATGCCATTATTCCAAGATCAATTAAAGGTTTATTTTTTAATAGATCAAGTGCTTCTTCATTTGTGATTCTTTTATTTAAACTATTCATTAAAAAGATTGTCCTATAGTAAATTCAAATTTAGATGTATCATCACTATCTCTTTTATTTATTGGTCTTGCCCATATAAATTGTAATGGACCAACTGGTGATACTATTTGTAGTGCTGCACCATAAGTGGATCTTTTAATTTCATTTATTTTATTTATACCAATCATGCCATAATCATAAAACAAATTTAATCTTATTTTTTTTTCTGTAAGAGGAATACTTAGTTCTAAAGAAGTTGATAACATTTTTGTAAATGCTGAACTATTAGAATCACCACTTGGACTAAAAGCTTTTGATTCATATCCCCTTAAAGAATTAACTCCACCTAAAGATAAAGTTTTACCTTGAGTAATATATCCTGTATCAATCAAAAAATATATTGATGATTTATTTATAAATGTAATATCATAGTCTATAATATCTTTTAATGTATAAAAATATTTATAGTTTGAATAACTGTTAATATATTTTAAATCACCACCAAGACCTGCTATTTCAATTGAACTACTAGCTTTTATACCATTTTTTGGGAAAAAATATGCATCAGTTGAATCATACTTTATATATGGACTTATAGCACTAATAATATATTTTTCATTTCTCTTAGTTTCTGATGGATAATAGTTAGTGTCATTATTATCATCATCTATTAATGTTTGTTTACTAGATTCTAATTTATAATTAATACCAGTAAAAGTGTTTCTAAAGATTTCATTACCCATTCCTAAGGATAGCCCTAAGTCTTCTTTTATTAATGTATAGTCTGGTGACTTATAAGATATACCCTCTTTTTTATTATATAAATTAATAGAACCACTATATTTACTATTGTATATAGATGGATTTTTTAGATATAAATCATATAAATCTCTATTCTTTGCAAAATCTAATTCTATACCAAGTGTTTTTCCAGAACCAAATATATTCTTATCATTAATACCTGCATTTATACTAAATCCATCATATTTATTATATCCTCCACCAAGAGTTAATGAACCTGTTGTTGTCTCTTTTACATTGATATATAAATCTATTGTATTATCATTTTCTTGAACTGTCTTTATATCTACAGATTCAAAAAAACCTGTTCTTTGTAGTTTATTCTTACTATCCTTTATATCTTTTTTATTAAATAAATCACCAGTAGCTAAGTATATATTTCTTCTTATTACATAATCTGTTGTTCTACTATTACCTGAAATTATAACATTGTTTATATATACCTTTTGATTAGTTTTTATAACATATTTTATATTAACTCTATTACCATCGACTTTTTTTACATTATGATTTATCCTTGCAAATGAATAACCTAAATTAATAAATGAATTTTTCAAAAAATTAATATCTTTATTAATAGAATCTATATTAAAAGTTTGATTAATATTTATTTCTAATTTATCATATAAATCTTTTTTATTAATTAATGGTTTATCTAAAATAATCTTTATATCATTAATTTTATATTTACTACCCTCTTTTATATTAAAATTTAATACAGCTTTATCTAAATTAAAATCCACAGTAACAAAAGGTACTTCAACATTGATATCTATGTATCCTTTTTGTAGGTATAAATTCCTAATTCTAGCTTGATCATATAATAGTTCATTTATTTTTAATTCTTTAGAACTATTTTTAAACAACCATGAAAAAAAATCTTTATTATTGTTAGCTATAATATCTGATAAATCATCTTCATTAATTTTATGAATACCATAATAGTTTACTTTACTTAATTTTATTTTAGAGCCTTTATTAACTATAAAATTTATTTCTATATTATCACCTAATACGTTTTTAGTATCAACTTCAATTACAGAATTTATATAACCATCTTTTTTTAACTCTTCTAATAATATATTTTTACTATTTACTATACGTTCTTTATCAAATAGTGATCCTTTTGATATTTCTATTTTTGAATATAGTAATTTTAAATCATCTTTTTTTTCTTTGTACCCTGATATTTCTATTTTAGATATTGTTTTTTTTTCTTTGAAAATAAATTGTAGAGTAGAATTCTTACTGTAGACAGATATATCATCAAAAACTTGAAGCTTGTAAAGTTTTTTAATATCTTGATTTATTCTTTTATAATTTATATTTGTATTAGTTGTTGTATCTATTAATTCATACAATTTATTTGGAGATATCTTATAAACATTCTTGAATTCCAGTTTTTTTATTTTATCAGCATTGATAATTGTAACTATTAAAAATATTAATATTATATATAAATTTACTTTCAAATTTCACCTTTTTAGAATTTTTAAGTTCTTGTGTGAATTTATCTAAAATAAGTTTATATTATGTTTAATATAACTTTGAATCATTGAATTAGCAAACTAATATTTTAGATTATTTTTCCTTCTATAAAGGAACATAAATATAACTTTTTATTCAAAAAGCACTATAATTATTGACATTAAATATAAAGTTAGTTATAATTCCAGTTCATAAAAAATCAAATTAATATAATAATTGATTAAGTTGATATGTTCTTTAACTATTAAAGATAAGGGGAAAAATGGAAAAGATTAGATTAAAGCTTAAGGCTTATGATCATAGAGTTTTAGATAGAAGTGTGTCATCTATTGTTGATACAGTAAAAAGAACAGGTGCTCAGTTAATAGGACCTATACCACTTCCTACAAATATTAGAAAATACACAGTTGTAAAAGGTCCTCATGTGAATAAATCTTCAAGAGAACAATTTGAGATAAGAGTACATAAAAGAGTAATGGATATACTTTCAGCTACTCCTGACACAGTTGATTCATTAATGAAGCTAGATCTTGCTGCAGAAGTTGATGTAGAAGTAAGATCAATGGGTCAAGAATAAGAAAGGTTGTTAATTATGGAATTTATAGTAGAAAAAATTGGTATGAGTAGAACTCTTGGTGATCCATCTATACCTGTAACACTTTTAAAAGTAATTGAAACTAAAGTTTGTGAAATATCTGAAAATGGTCAGGCATTAGTTGCATATAGTAATGGAAAAAAAAATAATAAAAGTATAGAAGGTAATCAAAAGAAATATAGTCTAAGTAAAGAGTTTAATCGATTTGCTACATTAACTGTATCAAATAAAGAGTCAGGAGACTTAGATACATCTTTATTACTAGAAGCTAAAGCTTTAAAAACATCTTTTAATACTAAGGGTAGAGGATTTTCAGGTGTTGTAAAGAGATGGAATTTTGCAGGAGGTAGAGCATCACATGGTCATAGAATGGGTAGAAGAACAGGTTCTATTGGAAACTGTGAATGGCCAGGACGTGTCATGAGAGGTAAAAAAATGCCAGGACAATATGGTAATACGCAAGTTAGTGTTAAAAATAGTGTTTTATCTTTTGATGATAAAACAGGTATTTTAATACTAAAAGGTTCTGTATCTGGACCTAATGGTAGATTTGGAAGAGTGAGGATTGTTAAATGAGTAGTGCAATTTTATTAAATGATAAATTTGAAAATAATGGAAATTTGGAACTACCATCTTCGTATTCAGATATAAACTCACATAATTTATATTTATATTGTAAGTCTTATTTATCATCAATTAGAGCTAATACAGCAAGAGTTAAAAATAGGTCATTAGTTAGAGGTGGAGGTAAGAAACCTAAAGCTCAGAAAGGTAGTGGAGGAGCTCGTTGGGGAACTTTAAGGTCACCACTATTTGTTGGTGGTGGACAAATATTTGGACCTACAAAGAGAAACTATACTCAAAAAATCAATAGAAAACAAAAAACTTTAGCTTTAAATTTTTCAATTAATTATCATGCAACAAATAGTTCGCTATTTATTGTGGATAGTTTAAAAGTTAAATCTGGTAAAACTAAAGATGCTGTTGCAATAATAGATAAGTTAAATCAAAGAGATATTTTAATTATTGTCGATTCAATAGATGAAAAATCTTATTTGAGTTTTAGAAATATTAAAAATTGCTATTTTATCGAGAAAAAAGAAGTTAATGCATATTTAATTTCTTCATATCATTCAGTATTAGTTGAAAAACTAGTATTTGATGAATTAATAAAAGAGGTATAATGATGGCAGATATTACAGATATCAAAACTATATTATATACAGAAAAAACCATATCATTACAAGAAAAAGGTTTAGTAGTTGTACAAACAAGTACTCGGATGACTAAAAATAGATTAAAGGAAATTTTTAAAGATTACTTTGGTGTTATACCAACTAAAGTAAATTCTTTAAGAGAAACTGGTAAAGTTAAGAAATTTAAAGGTAGATTAGGTAGTAGACCTGACACTAAAAAGTTTTATGTAACTCTTCCAGAAGGCGCTGAAATAGCGAACCTTTCAGTATAAGGAATTAGAATGGGAATTAAAAAATTTAGACCAATAACTCCTTCAAGAAGATTTATGTCTGTTATGGATACGTCTGATATTACTAGTAAGCCAACTGTTAAAAGTTTATTAATAAGAGTAAAGCAAACATCAGGTAGAAATAATAACGGTAGAATAACTTCTAGACATAAACAAACAGGTGCTAAAAAATTATATAGAATAATTGATTTTAAAAGAAATAAATTTGATATTGAAGGTATAGTATCTACTATAGAGTATGATCCATATAGAAATTGTAGAATTTGTTTAGTAAATTATGTTGATGGTGAAAAACGATATATATTAAAGCCAAGTGGATTGAATATAGGTGATAAAATATGTTCTGCTAATGTTGGACTAGATATTTTACCAGGTAATGCAATGAGTCTTATTAATATTCCAATTGGTACAATGGTACATAATATTGAAATGAAACCGGGTAAAGGTGCACAAATAGCACGTTCAGCTGGAGGATATGCTCAAATAATGGGTAGAGAAGAAAAATATGTTATTTTAAGATTACCAAGTGGGGAAATGAGAAAAATATTAGGTGTTTGTATAGCTACTGTAGGTATTGTAGGTAATGAAGATTTTTCAAATATGGTTATAGGTAAAGCTGGTAGGAGTAGACATCTTGGTAAAAGACCACAAACAAGGGGTTCTGCAATGAATCCTATTGATCATCCACATGGTGGTGGTGAAGGTAAGACTAACTCGGGTCGTCATCCAGTTACACCATGGGGTATGCCAACTAAAGGTTATAAAACTAGAAAGAAGAAAGCTAGTGATAAATTAATTATTTCAAGAAAAAAGAAGTAGGGGCTTAAGAATGTCAAGATCAATAAAAAAAGGTCCATTTGTAGATGATCATTTATTAAAAAAAGTTAACTTAGCAAAAAAATCAGGAGATAAGAAACCAATTAAAACTTGGTCTAGAAGATCAACAATAGTTCCTGATATGATAGGTTTTACTTTTACAGTTCATAATGGTAAAAACTTTGTACCTATTAATATTACAGAAAATCACGTTGGATATAAATTGGGTGAGTTTTCACCAACTAGAACATTTAAGGGTCATAAAGGCTCAGTTCAAAAGAAGGTAGGTTAAAAAATGGCTAGAGCAATATTGAAGTTTGTTAGAATAGCACCTTTAAAAGCTAGACTTATAGCAAAACAAATACAAGGAATGAATGCTGAGTATGCAATAGCTTCTTTAGAATTTACTCCTAATAAGGCTGCTAAAATAATTTCTAAAGTTATAGCATCTGCTGTTTCAAACTCTTCTTTAGAACCAGTTGATGCTATTATTAAAAGTGCAAGAGTAGATAGAGGTCCAGTACTGAAGAGATTTACTCCAAGAGCTAGAGGAAGTGCATCACCTAAGCATAAACCAACAGCACATATCATGATTGAAGTTGAATCAGTATCTAAAGGGGATAAATAATGGGTCAAAAAGTTAATCCAATTGGTTTAAGATTAGGTATTAATAGAAATTGGGAGTCTAGATGGTTTCCTGATGTTTCTAAAATGCCAGAAAATATTTTAGAAGATAATAAAATAAGAAAATTTATAAAAAAAGAATTATATTATGCTGGTATAGCTCAAACTCTTATTGAAAAAACAGCAAAAAAAATAAGAGTAACTATTGTTGCTGCTAGACCTGGTATTATTATTGGTAAAAAAGGTTTAGATGTAGAAAAGTTAAAAAATAATTTATCTAATTTAGTTAATAAAGATGTGACTGTTAATATAAAAGAAGAGAGACAGCCACAACTTTCAGCTCAACTTTCAGCTGAAAATATAGGACAACAATTAGAAAGAAGAGTTGCATTTAGAAGAGCTATGAAAAGAGTTATTCAAAATACTATAAAAAGTGGAGCTAAAGGTATAAAAGTTTCAGTTTCTGGAAGACTTGGTGGTGCTGAAATGGCAAGAACAGAGTGGTATTTAGAAGGCAGAGTTCCTCTACATACATTAAGAGCAAAAATAGATTATGGATTTGCTGAAGCTCATACAACATATGGTGTTATTGGTATTAAAGTATGGATATTTAAAGGTGAAGTTCTTGCTAAAGGAATACCTGCAGATAAAAATGATATTAATAAACCATCTAGTAGAAGACCATCAAAACGAAGAGGTAAGTAATAATGTTGATGCCTAAAAGAACTAAATATAAAAAGCAAATGAAGGGTAGAAATAGAGGTAAGTCCTTTAGATCAAACTCTTTAGCTTATGGAGAAATTGGATTAAAAGCTATAGAGCATGGTAGAATTGATTCAAGACAAATAGAGTCTGCAAGAGTAGCAATGACAAGACATGTAAAAAGACAAGCTAAGGTTTGGATTATGGTATTCCCTGATAAACCACTTACTAAAAAACCATTAGAGACCAGAATGGGTAAGGGTAAAGGTCCTGTTGATAGATGGGTTATGAATATAAAGCCAGGAAGAGTATGCTTTGAAATGTCAGGTGTTGGTGAAGAGATCTCTAGAGAAGCTTTATTGTTAGCAAAGTCTAAGCTTCCTTTCAAAACAAAAATTGTAACAAAAGATAGTGAAAATGAATTATTCTAAATTAAAAGATAAAAGCTTAAAAGAGCTAGAGATATTATTAAAAGAAAAAAAGTTGCTACTTTTTGAATTAAAAGCTAAGCTAAAAACAATGCAATTAAAAAATACTAGTGAATTAAGAGTAATAAAAAAAGATATTGCACAAATAAAAACAGCTATTACAAGTGTAAATAGTATAGAAGGATCCATAAAATGATTACACATAAAAGAGAGCTTAAAGGTGTAGTTTTAAAGAAATCAGGAGATAAAACAGTTTCTATATTAGTAACTAGATCTGTAAAACATGTAAAGTATCATAAAACTGTTAAAAAATTTAAAAAATACTTGATACATGATGAAAAAAACCAATTAAATATTGGAGATAAAGTTATTGCTATTGAGTGTAGACCTCTATCTAAACGTAAATTTTTTAGATTAAAATCAATTACATTAACAGGAGTTAAGTAATGATACAAAGTTTTAGTAGATTAAATGTTGCTGATAATACAGGAGCAAAAGAGATTATGTGTATTAAAGTTTTAGGTGGTTCTAAAAGAAGATATGCATCTGTTGGAGATGTTATTGTAGCTTCTGTAAAAAAAGCTATACCTACATCTAAAGTAAAAAAAGGTTCAGTAGTAAAAGCTGTTATTGTAAGAACACATAAAGAAATACAAAGAGAAAATGGATCATTAATAAGGTTTGATGATAATGCAGCTGTAATTCTTGATGGTAAAAAAGAACCAATTGGTACTAGAATTTTTGGACCAGTTGCAAGAGAAGTTAGATATGCTAATTTTATGAAAATAGTTTCACTTGCACAGGAGGTTTTATAATGATTAAATATTCAATAAAGAAAGGTGATAAAGTAAAAGTTATTGCTGGAGATGATAAAGGTAAAATTAGTGAAGTATTAGCTGTATTACCTTCAAAAGGTAAAGTTATAGTAAAAGATTGTAAAGTTGCTAAAAAAACTATCAAACCTGATAAAGATAAGAATCCTGAAGGTGGATTTTTGAATAAAGAGATGCCTATAGATATATCTAATTTATCTAAAGTAGATGGAGTTTAAGATGAGTGCAAGATTATTAGAAAGATATAAATCAGAGATATTTCCTGCTTTACATTCTGAATTAAAAGTTAATAAGATGTTAATACCAAAAATTGAAAAAATAGTTATTTCAGTTGGTGTTGGAGAAGCTATGAAAGATTCTAAACTAATACAAAACATTCAAGATACGATTTCTTTAATAGCAGGTCAAAAAGCAGTTAAGATGATAGCTAAAAAATCTGTTGCTGGTTTTAAAGTAAGAGAAGGTATGACTGTAGGTATTAAAGTTACTTTAAGAGCTAATAGGATGTATGAGTTTTTAGATAAACTCTGTTCCGTCTCTTTACCTAGAGTTAAAGACTTTAATGGTTTAAATAGAAATGGTTTTGATGGATATGGTAATTTTAATTTTGGTCTTGATGAACAGTTAATGTTTCCAGAAGTTATTTATGATAATATTATTAAAACACATGGTATGAATATATCTATTTCTACTAGTACAACATCTGATAAAGAAGCTTTTAGATTACTTGAACTTATTGGTATACCATTTACAAAAGGAAGAAGTTAATGGCAAAAAAATCTATGATTGCTAAACAACAAAGAAAAGCAAAGTTTTCTAGTAGAGAATATACAAGATGTTCTTCTTGTGGAAGAACTCATTCTGTATATAGAGATTTTGGTTTATGCAGAATATGTTTAAGAAAAATGGCTAATGAAGGTTTAATACCTGGAATTAGAAAATCTAGTTGGTAGAGGAGAAGGTAAATATTATGATTAATGATATGATAGCAGATGCATTAACTAGAATTAGAAATGCAGCTTTAAGAAAAATTACAGTTACAACACTATTGCACTCTAATATTGTTGTTGGTATTTTAAATGTTTTAAAACAGAAAGATTATATTAAAGAATTTAATGTAATAGATGGTAAAAACAACAAAAAGAGTATAGAAGTAGTTTTAAAATATGATAAACATGAAAATAGTGTTATTAATGAAATAAAAAGAGTTTCTAAATCAGGTAGAAGAGTTTATAAAATATCATCAGATATTAAAAAGTTTAAAAATGGTTATGGAACTATTATTTTAAGCACTAGTAAAGGTATTATATCAAATGATGAAGCTTACTCTAATAACACTGGTGGTGAAGTGTTATGTACAGTTTGGTAGGGGGAGTACAGTATGTCAAGAATTGGTAAGCAACCTATTAAAATTCAATCAGGTATTGAAGTTATAGTTAATGGAACAGTTGTAAGTATAAAAAAAGCTAATAAGTCCATTGATATAGAAACACATGGTAGAGTAATAGTTGATATTAAAGATTCTAATGTAACTTTATCTAGAAAAGGTGAAGATAAATTATCTTCTGCTTTTTGGGGTACATATAGAGCTTTAATAAGTAATGCAATTGAAGGTTTATCAAAAGGATTTTCTAAATCTTTAGAAGTGAATGGTGTTGGTTATAGAGCTATGGTTAAAGGGAAGACTTTAGAATTACAATTAGGTTATTCACATCCTATTAATTATGATATACCAGATGGTTTAGATATAAGTGTTGATAAAAATCTTATACATATCAAAGGATATAATAAACAACAAGTTGGGCAAAGTGCTGCAATTATAAGAGGCTATAGAAAACCTGAACCATATAAAGGTAAAGGTGTTAAGTATACTGACGAAGTTATTGTTAGAAAAGCCGGAAAAACTGCTAAGTAAGGTATAAATTATGAGTAGAGCTAAAGATTTAGCAAAAAAATTATCTTCTAGATTGAGAAGAAAAAAAAGAGTTAGAGCAAAGATTGTAGGAACTAGTGATGTTCCAAGGTTAACTATTTTTAAGTCGAATAGGTATATTAGTGTACAAGTAATAGATGACTCTAAAGGTTTTACATTGGCTTCAATTAATAGTAAATCTATGAATTTAACTATTAATAAAAATAATGCAATTAAAATTTCAGAGAAGTTCTCAGAAATTTTAAAATCTAAAGATATTACTAATATGGTTTTTGATAGAAATGGTTATTTATACCATGGAGTAATTGCATCATTTGCACAAGGGTTAAGAGATAATGGAATTAAGGTATAATAATGGCAATTAATAGAGATGATTTTCAAGAAGCAATTGTTAATATAGGAAGAGTTACAAAGGTTGTAAAAGGTGGTAGAAGATTTAGGTTTACAGCTTTAGTTGTAGTTGGAGATAAAAATGGAACAGTTGGATTTGGTACAGGAAAGGCTAAAGAGGTTCCAGATGCTATTAAAAAAGCTTTAGATGATGCTTTTAAAAGTTTAGTTAAAGTTTCTCTCAATGGAAGTACAATTTCACATGATATTGAATATAAATATAATGCTAGTAAAATTTTATTAAAACCTGCTAGTGAAGGTACAGGTTTAATAGCAGGTGGTGCGGCAAGACCAGTTTTGGAACTTTGTGGAGTTAAAGATATCATTGCTAAGTCTCTTGGATCAAATAATGCTAATAATCTTGTTCAAGCTACTGTAGAAGCTTTATCAAGAATTAAAGGATAGTTATATGTTGTTAGATAATTTAAAACCAGCTATTGGAAGTAATAAAAAGAGAAAAAGAGTAGGTAGAGGACAAGGTTCTGGTATGGGAAAAACTTCTACTAGAGGTAACAAAGGTCAAAAAGCAAGATCAGGTTTTAAAATAAAAAGAGGTTTTGAAGGTGGGCAACAACCAATTCATAGGAGACTACCTAAAATTGGTTTTAGTTCAAGGGTAGTTAAGCCTTATAGTTTAAATGTAGATAAGGTTAAACAAATTTTAGAACTTGAAGATATAACATTAGATTCAATTAAAAAAATTTATAAATTATCTAAATCTGTAGTTAAAGTTAAATTAATTGGTAGAAGTGCAAAAAATATAGCATCTAAGATTAAAGATGACAACATCACATATACTGGTAAATAGTTGTGAGTAAAGAATTATTAAATAAGATTTTTATTACATTAGGATTTATACTACTTTATAGAATATTAGCTTATGTTCCAGTTCCTGGAGTAAATATTGACGTAGTAAAAGAGTTTTTTGATTCAAATTCTAGTAATGCTTTAGGTCTTGTTAATATGTTTAGTGGTAATGCTGTTGAGCGATTGAGTATAATATCTTTAGGTATTATGCCTTATATAACAGCTTCTATTATTATGGAACTTTTATCTGCAACGTTTCCATCTCTTGGTAAAATGAAAAAAGAGAGAGATGGTATGCAAAAGTATATGCAAATTATTAGGTATGCTACTATTGTTATTACTATAGTGCAAGCTATTGGTGTCTCTATGGGTCTTAATTCTTTGACTGGTACTACAGGAACAGGCGCAATTTCTATTGATATGAATACATTTATAGTTATATCATCCATTTCTATGTTATCTGGAACTATGATGTTAATGTGGATTGGTGAGCAAATAACACAAAGGGGTATAGGTAATGGTATATCTTTAATTATATTTGCAGGTATAGTATCTGCAATACCTAGTGCAATAGGAGGAACTATAGATTTAGTTAATAATGGGCAAATTAATTTTTTAATTGTTATATTAATTTTAGCTATTATTCTTCTTACTGTTGGAGCGATAATATTTGTTGAATTAGGTGAAAGAAGAGTACCTGTATCATATTCTAGAAAAGTTATGATGCAAAATCAAAATAAAAGAGTTATGAACTATATACCTATTAAAGTAAATTTATCCGGAGTTATACCAGCTATTTTTGCTAGTGCCATATTGATGTTTCCTGCAACCATTTTGCAAGGTTCTTCGAATAGTATTCTTCTTCAGATATCGGATTTATTAAATCCTAGTAGTTATACTTTTAGTATATTCATGTTTTTATTTGTTGTATTTTTTGCATATTTTTATGCTTCTATTACTTTTAATTCAAAAGATATTTCTGAAAACTTAAAAAAACAGGGTGGTTTTATTCCAGGTGTTAGACCTGGTAATAGTACTTCTATATTTTTAAATGATGTAGCTAGTAGATTAACTTTCTGGGGTTCTTTGTATTTAGGTTTGATATCTACTGTACCTATGTTATTAGTAAAAGCTATGGGTGTTCCATTTTATTTTGGTGGGGTTGCTGTTTTAATAGTCGTGCAAGTAGCAATTGATACTATGAGAAAAATAGAAGCTCAACAATATATGAATAAGTATGATACATTAAGTGCTGTTGGATTATAAAAGAATATGTCTATTATTTTAAGAAAGCCAAATGAAATAGCAAAACTTCGTGAGGCTTCATTAGTAGTTGCTAAAACTTTAGATTATCTTAGAAATAATGTTCAAATTGGTATGTCTCTTTTAGATGTTGATAAACTTGGTGAAGACTATTTAAGGTCTTTGGGTGCTAGACCATCTTTTAAGGGATTATATGGTTTCCCAAATGCTGTTTGTACTTCATTAAATGAAGTTGTAATACATGGTATTCCTAATAATACTGTATTAAAAGATGGAGATATATTAGGTATTGATATTGGTTCTGAAGTTGATGGTTGGTATGGGGATTCAGCTATTACTATACCAATTGGTAATATATCTAAAGAAGATGAGAGATTAATCGCTTGTGCTAAAGATACTCTTTATTATGCTATTGATGTAATAAGAGAGAATATGAGGTTTAAAGAGCTATCTCATTTAATAGAGCAGTTTATTATTTCTAGAGGTTATCAATCTTTAATTAATTTTTCTGGTCATGGAATAGGTAGAGTACCTCACTGTGAACCTGAAATACCAAATTATATACAAAATGGTAATATTAAATCAGGACCTAAAATTAAAAATGGAATGGTTTTTTGTTTAGAACCAATGGTATGTCAAAAAGATAAAAACCCTGTAGTATTAGAAGATGGTTGGTCTGTTATTTCAAAAGATGGATTAAAGAGTAGTCACTATGAACATACAGTTGCTATTGTTAATGGTAAAGCATCTATATTAAGTAAATTGTAATTAATTATTATATAATAAGTAGGAGAAAAATTGGCAAAAGATGATTTGATAATAGTTGATGGTAAAGTTACTGAAGCATTACCTAATGCTATGTTTAGAGTTCAATTAGATAATGGACATATAGTTTTATGTCATATTTCTGGTAAAATGAGAATGCACTATATTAAAATTCTTCCAAATGATAAGGTAAAAGTAGAAATAACACCTTATTCATTAGATAAAGGCAGAATAACACTTAGATATAAATAGTTTTCACTATTTATTATTATTTGTTAATATGTTATTAATTTTAAGAAGATAATTATTATGGAAAACTATTGAAATCAATTAATATTATATTATTTTTATTTTTATTTTTATTTTTATTTACAGGATGTTCTTTTTATAATAAGGGTTTAGATAATAACTTTTTTTTAAATGATAGTAATAAAATAGCACTAGTATTTCCTTCTAAAGTTGTTGGTAAATATGGACAAGATACTATTAATACTATGATTTCATACATGATACATAATAGTTTTAATTTTGAATTGGAAGTTTTTGATAGTAAAAGTCAAGAATTAGATGATATTAAAGAGACATTTGATAATATTAATAAAAAGAAATTTACTAATATAATAATTTTATATACAGTTGATGCTTTAAAAAATCTATTTAAAATAGAAAATTTAGATAAATTTACTATCTATTTTCCTTTAATTAATAAAAAAAATTCCAACTATTATTCTAGCAAAATTTTTTATGGTGGTTTAGATTATAAAAATCAAATACATAGACTTCTTAATATAGATAATAATAATAATTCTATTGTATATACAAATAATCAATTAACTTTAAAATTAAATAATTATATTAAAAATTCAAATAAACCTATTAATACTATTAGTAAATTTGATACTAATAGTATATCAATTAGTAAAAATTTTTCAAATAAGAGATTTGATAATACATCTTTATTTCTTAATACATCTATTATAGATACATCAATGATTTTATCTCAATTAAGAATATATGATAGACAAGTAAATAAAACTTTATCTACACAATTAAATTATACGCCATTATTATTATCATTAACACAATATTTAGATAGAAAAAATTTACTTATAGCTAATTCAATAGATCCAATAGATTCCAAACTTCAAGAAACATTGTCAATATTAGGTTTAGATGTGCAATACAATTGGGTAAATTATTCTACTTTAATAGGTATTGATTTTTTATTTAATAAATATGATACTAAATTGTTTCCTTCAAAAATACAATATAATCAAGTAGAGTATCCAGTTTACATATATAAAACTAATAGATATAAATTTAAAAAAGTAGAATAATTTTTTATTAAAGTATAGATTAGATATAATCCAAAATATTTTGTATAAAATATTATAATGGAATAATGGAGTTAGATTTGAGAACACATTACTGTACACATATCACAGAAGATAATATAGATCAAAAAGTTCAAGTTGCTGGTTGGGTTAATAGTAGACGTGATCATGGTGGATTGATTTTTATAGATTTAAGAGATAAAGGTGGTCTGATACAATTAGTTTGTGATCCAGCTTTCAATAATGACTCTTGGGAGAGGGCAAATTTAGTTAGAGATGAATTTATTGTAATAGCTAAAGGAATTGTTAAAAAAAGATCTGAAGAACTTCAAAATTCTAAATTAATTACAGGTAAAATAGAGATATTTGTTGATGAATTAATAATAGAAAATAGATCTAAGCCTATGCCATTTGATTTAAATGATGATAAAGTAAATGAAGAGATAAAATTAAAGAATAGGTTTTTAGAACTTAGAACCAAAAAGTCCTATGATATTTTTAAACTAAGAAGTAAGGTTACAAATTCTATTAGAAATAGTTTAGATGATTTAGATTTTTTGGATATTGAAACACCAATTTTGACTAAATCTACTCCTGAAGGTGCTAGAGATTATTTAGTACCAAGTAGGGTATATTCAGGTGATTTTTATGCACTTCCACAATCACCACAATTATTTAAACAACTTTTAATGATATCTGGATTTGATAAATATTTTCAAATAGCTAAATGTTTTAGAGATGAAGATTTAAGAGCAGATAGACAACCAGAATTTACACAAATTGATGTTGAAATGTCTTTTTGTAATCAAGATGATGTTTTAAAAGTAGCTCAAGAAGTTATTAGTAATGTTTTTAAGGATATAGCTAAAAATATAGAAATAGACTTTCCTAGAATGAGATATTCTGATGCAATGGAAATTTATGGTACTGATAAACCAGATATTAGATATGATTTAAAAATGGTTGATGTAATAGATATATTTTCTAAGTCTTCTAATGAAGTTTTTAATTCAATTTCTAAAGATAAGATAAATAATAGAATCAAAGCATTAAGAGTTCCAAATGGTGATAATATATTCTCAAAACGTCAAACGAAAGGATTTGAAGATTATGTTAGAAAATTTGGAGCTAAAGGGTTAGGATATTTTCAATATAAAGAGGATGGTTTAAAGGGACCTTTAGTTAAGTTTTTTACTGATGATGATTTAACTTCTATAATTGATATAGCATCTTTAGAAGTAGGTGATATAGTATTTTTTGGTGCAGGAGATAAAAAATTAGTATGGGATTATATGGGTAAATTAAGAGTTCATTTAGCTAATATTATGAATATAATACCTCCTAATGTATATAAATTTATATGGATTATTGATTTTCCGATGTTTGAGGTTGAAGATGGTAAAATAAAAGCATTACACCATCCTTTTACTATGCCAAAAGATATTCATTCAGATATTCATAGTATGGAGTCTATAGCATATGATATTGTATTAAATGGTGTAGAATTAGGTGGGGGTAGTATTAGAATACATAAAAAAGATATTCAATCTAAAGTTTTTGATTTATTAAATATTAGTAAAGAAGATGCTAATGATAAATTTGGATTTTTATTAGATGCATTGGAGTTTGGTGCACCTCCTCATGGTGGTTTTGCACTTGGACTTGATAGATTTATAATGTTATTAACAAATAGTAGTTCTATTAGGGAAGTTATAGCATTTCCTAAAACTCAAAAAGCTCAATGTTTATTGACTAAAGCACCAAGTTTAGTACATAGTGATCAGTTAAAGGAATTAAATCTAAAAATTATAGAAAATAAAATTGATATTTAGATAATATTATGGAAGGTAAGGGATTTTTTATATGAAACAGTTAATTTTAATAATAGGAGCACCTGGAAGTGGTAAGACAACAGATGCTCAGCTTATAGCACAAAGACATGATAACATAACACACTATTCAACAGGTGATATGCTTAGAAATGAAGTTAATAGTAATAGTGAGGTTGGTAAAAAAATTGAAAAATATGTTAATAATGGTAATTTAGTACCTATTGAAATAGTAATACAGACTATTGTAAAGGCTATTAAAAACTCTCCTACACAAGTTGTTATTATAGATGGATATCCAAGAAGTATTGATCAAATGATAGAATTGGATAAATACCTAACGACTGAAGATGAAGTTGAATTATTAAATGTTATTGAAGTAGAAGTTAGTAGTGAAATTGCATGTCAGAGGGTATTAGGAAGAGCTAGAGGTTCAGATGATAATATAACAGTATTTCATAATAGAATGGAAGTCTATAAAAAGCCTTTAGAAGATATACAAACATTTTATAGTGCTAAAGATATTTTGAAAAAAATAGATGGACAAAGAACGATTGAAGAGATAGTTGAAGATATGGATAAATTTATATTATCAAGACTTTAAATTTATTAAGTTATTTTATTTCTCTTAGAATATTCTCTTTTAGGGATGTTAGAATTTCATATGTTATTGTATTGTGTAGTTTAGCTAATATTCTAGCATCTTTAAAAATACATATTTCATCCTTAGTTGTTTGAAAAGAAGTATAGTCCATAGAGACCCTACCAAGTAGTCTATATCCATCTTCACTTTTATAGTTTTTTGTTTCGTCTATTCTAAAAAATCCATCTCCATATCCAATATCATATGTTGATACATCTATTTTAGATTCTGCTTTGAATGCTCCTGCATATCCTATTTTTTGATTAATATCTAGTTTTCTAGATGAAATTTTACTTGCATATAAGCTCATTACAGGTTTTAGATTTGGTAATTCAAATATTCTATTAGTTTCTATATACCCATAAGATGCTATTCCAACTCTAGCTATATCTTCATCAAAGTTTTTAGTTCTAAATAGTGCTGAAGAGTTAACACTATGAAATTCTGGTAGTGATAAAAATAGTTCTTCACATATTTTTTTTATATATATTTTTGTATCTTTAAAATAATTTTTTTGATAGAAATATTCACTTGATAACTCATCTGCACTTCTATGATGAGTATATATACCTGTTATGTTTAATTTTAATTTTAAAGCCGTTATAATCGTATCTCTAATCTCATTCATATCTATTCCATTTCTATGCATTCCTGTGTCAATTTTGATATGTATATTACTATTTTTTGGTACATTGTATATATCATCTTTACTATTGATAGTTATGTGAAACTTATGTGAATAAGTATCTATATTTTTACTAGATAGTATGATAATATAATCAAAGTATTTATCTACTATTTTGGCTTCTTTAATATTTTTTACAACAGCTCTGTTTATACCAAATTCTTTAGCTAGTGAAGATATTTCAATTAATCCATGACCATAGGCATTATCTTTTATGACAACAGCTATTTTTGATTTATCTTTTATATGATTTGTTATTTGTGATAAATTATGAAAATAATTCTTTTTATTTATTACTATTTTTGCCAATTTTTAATCCATATTTTTAAAATGTTCTATTATCATTATACTATCTTTTTTATTTAAAATATTTTTAAACTCATTTAAAGAGGCTTTTTTTATATTTTCAAATGTACCAAAGTATAATAGTAGTTTTTTTACTTTTACTTCTCCTATACCTTTTAATTGAAGTAGTGATATTTGTTTATCTTCAACTCTTTTTTGTTTTTTATGAAAAGTTATTGCAAATCTATGTGCTTCATCTCTTTGTCTTTGAATAAATTGTAATCTTTTATCACTACTTAACAATCTATGAATACCATTTTTATGATATAAAATATCTTTAGCACTTCCTTTTGATCTTTTAGATTTAGAATCAATTTTCTCTTTCGATATTGCTATTATATCTATTAATATTCCTATACTTTGACATATATCAAGTGCTAATTTTAATAAAGTAGATCCACCATCAATAATCCATAAATTTGGTGCAGGATTAGTTTTAAATTTTTCTACTCTTCTTGTTAATAATTCTTTCATTTGTGAATATTCATCTTTAAAATTAAGATTATAATGTCTAAAAGATTTTTTATCAAATTTATTATCATCCCAAACTACCATTGCTCCAACTGTAGCTTGTCCCATCATATGAGAATTATCAAATGTCTCTATTCTGTATGGTGTTTGTTCTAATTTAAATAGATTCTTTATATCTTTATATATTAATGTACTATTTGAAATATTATTAATTCTTAATAATTCATCACAATTATTTAGTGCTATATTTATGAGTTCTTTTTTATTTCCAATTTGTGGATATAAAATATCTATTTTTTTATTAAATTTGGTTTTTATAAAACTTATTAAATCATTTTTATATAGTATTTCATTTGCTACTATTATCTCATTTGGTAAAATTGGTATATCATTATCATAGTAGTTTATAATAGCTCTTTTATAGCTTTCATTTAATATTTCATTTTCATTGTTTTGTATATCTTCATTAAAATCTATTTTTATCAAATCATGATTACTAGATGTTAGTTTACCTTCACGAATAAATAATCTTACAACAATAGCTTGTGATGATACTATTTTTATTGCAAATATATCTAAGTTTTGATTATTTGTTAAATCCATACTTGATTTTAATTTTGATTTTTCAATACTTTTTATTCTATCTCTTAATGTTAGTGCCTCTTCAAATCTACAATTTTGACTATATTCTTGCATTTTTAGTTTTAGTTTATTTATTAGTTTGTTTTTATTATATATATATTCTAGTGCTTTATCTATAATTTTTCTATAATTTTCTTTTGTGATCTTATTTTCACAAGGAGCATAACATTTATTAATTTGATGAAAAAGACAAGCTTGTTTACTAGCTAAACAACTCTTTTTTTGTACTAATGGGACTATTTCATAAATAGAATCTAATATATCTCTAGCTCCAATAGAATATGGACCAAAATATTTTATATTTTTACCTTTGATTATTTTTCTAGTTAATTCAATTCTGGGAAAATCTTGTGAATAATCTATATATAAATATGGATAAGTCTTATCATCTCTTAATAATACATTATATTTTGGTTTTAACTGTTTTATTAATGAATTTTCTAAAATTAAAGCATCATTTTCATTTGATGTTATAATCCACTCTAAATTATAAACTTCACTAATCATTTTATATATTCTAGGACTTAAATTATTAGATGGTTCTAACTTAGGTGTAAATTTAAAATATGATTTTACTCTATTTTTTAGATTTTTTGCTTTTCCAATATATAATAAATGACCATCTTTATTAAAGTATTGATATACACCTGATGATGATGGTATATTCTTTAGTTTATCTAATAGTATCATACATATAATAGTATCTAAAACTATCTTTTACATAAATTTTGATATAACTAATTATATATTATACTCTAAGGTTAATTTAAATGTATAGAATTTATTTTAAAAATGATATTTTATTTACTATATTATCATATATGATGATATTTTTATTAGGTATTAGTACAAAACTATCTTTTTATCCATATCATAATCCATTTTTTATATTTTTTGCATTTATACTATTTATATATATTATATTAATCAATTATGATCTAAAAAAAATATTTATATATACATTTTGTTTTTCACTTGGATATTTTAGTTCAAATTTATATTGGATATTTTCTATTATAGATGATTATCACTCTTTTGAATATTTTATATTTTTTATTATATTTTTATTTTCTATAATTATTTTAAGTTTATATATATCTCTTGCAACATATTTATATAAAAGAGTATCTTTTTATATAAATATAGACTTTTTTAATATAATATTTTTATTTCCATCTATATTAGTACTAATAGACTATTTACGATCTATACTATTTTCAGGTTTTACACTATATTATCCAAGTCATGCTATATTTGATTATTTTTTTCCATCACTATTACCCATTGGTGGAGATCTATTATTGAATTTTGTCTTCTATATAGTAGTATGTAATATAGCATATATACTATATAAAAGAAAATTAGAATATATATCTATGTTGATATTTTTATCTCTATTTATTTTATACTATTTTACTAATAATATAAATTTCACTCAAAAATTAGAAAATAAAACTCTAAAAGTACAACTAATAGGATCAAATTTTTCTAAAAATGATAAACTCTCATCAAATAAAAGTATAAAAAGAATCAAAAAATACCAATATATGGCATTAATAAAACCAAATTTAGATTTAAGTATATGGCCTGAATCAACTATGGGAGATTTAGAAAATATACCTACAACACTAATGCCTAATTTTAAAAAATTAAAAAAACAAAAAACAGAAATTTTATTTGGAGGATATTATAAAAAAGATAATAAAACATATAATACATTAATAGACCCTAA
>Ga0233438_10000732_pt1 | contig 39994 bp, 37 predicted proteins | sample SI_123_September_FD_182720 | JGI IMG/M metagenome (GOLD analysis project Ga0233438, IMG submission 182720) | Seawater microbial communities from Saanich Inlet, British Columbia, Canada - SI_123_September2016_10_MG | ecosystem: Environmental > Aquatic > Marine > Inlet | place: Canada: British...
CTTCAAGGTGTCTTCTATAATTTCAAAAACCTTTTTAAATTGAATATAAAAAAACATTAATGTAGCTCCTGTCAAAATTAAACTTCCATTAAAAAGCAGCATTGAAGGCGTATTGTCTTTTTGTATAATTAAGGGATTAGTTTCATCTGTATTGGTTTTAAAACTTCCTAATTCGGACAAAAAATTATGTGTAAAAGAATATCGATCTGATTTAAAATTAATGATTTCTTTTTCTGTTCCAGGGTGGATATAGGCTGCAATTATGCAACATATAAAAAACAGAGTAATTGAGGCAATAGGAATTTTTACGAGACCAATTTTTAAATTTTTCATCCGTTATATCAATAATATTAATTAACTCTAAATATAAATTAAATTTAATTGTTAAATGCAACCTTATATAGATTGCATTTAACAATTAAATTTATTAATATTGGAGTAAATTAAAACACTATATTATGAAAAAACTACTATTTATTTTTCTTTTGAGTTCAGGTATTCTATCTGCTCAATGGTTCGAAAAAACATCCTGTAAAAAAAGTGCAGCAAAAATTTCAAATGCAGCAATCGAGTCGATGGCTAATCTAGAATATTTATCTGCAATGGGAATGGCAAAAGCAGCTTTATTAATTGATCCTGACTGTGGATGTGCACAATTAACCTTAGCAGCTATTAGTTCTCCAAATCCAAATTGGGGTAGCCAAAAAGCGAAACTGGAAGCAATTAACTATGCTGAATTAAGCGCTGAAGAAAAAGCATGGTATGGTTTTTTAATGACTCCTTGGGCTGATCGACCAGCTGCTGCAAAAGCAGCAATTGAAAAACATCCAAATAGTCCGATTATAAACTTATTAGGAACCAACCCTAGGGAAATGATGACCTATAAAAACTTTGCCGAAAAATTTCCACAACAGTCAGCCGCCTCATATAATATGATGTCATATGCCTATCTAAGGGGAGACTATGGAGAACCGGATCAAGAAAAGGCGATGAACTATGTAAAGAAGTCTCAACAAATGCACGACGGTCCAAATTCATATGATTCTATGGCAGAACATTATGCTTCTCTTGGAGATTATGAGAAAGCTTTAGAGCTGGAACTAAAAGCAATTGACTTTGCTACTTTTTCTTCTCCCTACGGTCAAAATGCTCAAATTTATTTCTCAAAAATAAACAAAGAAGACATTTCTAAAGAGTTAATGAAAAATCAAAGAGAGGCTCAGGATGCAATTACGAATCAAAATTATGAGACTTTCTCAAAGTTCGAGCATCCTGAAATTAATCATATTACTGGAGACTCTAACCTATCTCCTTTCTATACTTTTAGTAAAGCTTCTTTTGATGTAGAACCCGCAATTACTTGGAACAGATTTGATATGAATGACATGCAGATTAATTTCTCTCCAGACATGAAAACTGCTGTTCTTACATTTTACGGAGACGGAAGTTATGTTTTTAAAGACTCTAAAGAGGAAGTAGCCTACAGCACAAGAGGTTCTTCTGTGTGGGTTAACACAAATCAAGGATGGAAAATCATGCATAGCTCATGGGCTCCAAACAATGACGGAAAAGGAATTCCACAATCATAATCTAAAAAACTATTCTTATGAAAAATTTATTACTTGTATTTACAATGCTGACTTCAATAGCAGTATCAGCACAAATCATTATTTTTCACCCGGTAAAAGTACCTGCCGATGTTAATGAACACTTTTTAAACGTTGAACTAAATTACAGTAAAAAAACAGCTCAAGCTGCTGTAGATAACGGGGAACTTCAAACTTGGGCATTACTCCAACACACAAACCCTGAACCTGATGGATTTAATTATATGTGGGTAAACGTATATAAAGATATTAAATCTGCAACGAGCGGACCAGGTTGGTGGTCTAATTCTAAAGAGGTGCTAGGTGTTGAAAGTTCGGTATTGTACAGCGGATTTGGGGAACTTGAAATGGGAAGAAGATATATTTATAAACAAGACATAGAACTTCCAGCGACCGGGGCCGCGTCTTATGTAATCTTAAATTTCACTGAAAGTGACAAAGTAGACACTCATATAAAAGAACTGAGAAAATATGTTTTACCACATTTCAAAAAAGAAATGAATGATAATGGGATGATTGGTTTTGGAGTTGCATCTAAGGTTACTCCTCAAGGTAAAGATGTTGCTACGATGATGACTTATGACTTTTATGATACCCTAACAAATGCAATGATTCATTTATCTGGGGGGGGAGTCATCTCGGGATTACCGATGGATAAAATCACAAATATATCTTGGACTATGCGTCCTTTAATGAAGATTGTAGACAGTACGGTGCCTAAACAGTAGCCTTAGTTTTACGGAATAAAAAAACCCTGTCAATCCATTGGCAGGGTTTTTATTAATTAAACTATTACTTCAATTTAGGCTGTTGAAACTGATTGACTTGAATCACTTTACTATCAACAATTTTAAATCCTTCATGTGCGTAGTATGAAGAAATAGAACCATCCGAAGCAGTTATTGTTTCTTCAGTCCATAAAAGAACCCATTCTTCTCCGTTTTCGTTTACAACGGACATCCACGCCATTGGATTTATTTTGAATTTATTTTCTTTAATATAACCTTCAAATGCAGATTTGAATACCTTAATTCCAGCCATCGTGCTACCATCTGCATTATTAATAACAATGTCAGGATGAATTAAACTCAGTGCCTGATCAAAGTTATTTGTCTCTGCTGCTTTTTGAATGTCAAGCACTATTTTAGAGTTTGCAGGATTCCCCATTTTCCAACTACTTGAATACATAGCTTCATAGCCATAATCTATAGAACTATTTGTCATCGCATTTACCTCAGCATTCAAACTAGTAGGATCGTAAAAATACATAGCAGTTACGATTTTATCTCCCTCCCATTTGTATGCATAATGCCCAGGAATTTCGTTCGCAGTTCCAGTATAATTTCCTTCACCTTTCCATAAACCCCACGACATGGTCCATTTATCACCACTTTTATAAGTAGCCGTCTCCGTATTTAACCACCCCCAACTTATGTTTTTATATAAAACATGGTGTGACTTAAATCCTTCAATCAACTGTTTCTTCGTATATTTTTGAGTAGATCCCAAATAAACAGTAGCATCGTCTGCAAAAATAGTTTCAAATAATTCAAAGTTGTTGTTTGCATATTCATCATGTAACTGTTTGATCAATTCTGCTTTTTTGTCATAACGTATTTTTCCAGTACTATTTGGTCCTTGAGCGAAAATAAATCCACTGAATAGAATGAATGCGATAATTAATTTTCTCATAAATTTAGCTTTAGTTAATAATTAGAATAAAGTTTAATTGCAATTCGCAATACATAAATATATTAAATAAATATTGCTAAATCTTGTACTCGCTCTTTTTTTTAAGGGGCGTGACGAAATAATGCATCAGTTATTTCAGAAAAAATGAAAACTAATTACTTAAAAACAATAGCTTATATTTGATAAAAAACAGGTTCCTATGAAAGACATGATCCAACGTATAGTTGCAATAAGCGCAGTCCTTTTAATAAGCGTAGTTTTAAATTTTACTACAACAAAAGACCTTATTTCATCGGAAGCTGCTTCCATTGGATTTTATGTATTAATCCTTATTTACGCAATCCAATTGGTTGTTTTTCTTATTTCTTATGCTCTCAAAACAGAACATTATTACGACTTAACCGGTGGGATTACTTACATATCGGTGGTGCTTTATACAGTTTATCAAAAGAATCTTACTGGAGAACTCGATTTGCGTTCAATTGTTTTAGGATCCCTAATTTTAATCTGGGCAGCCCGTTTAAGTTCCTTTTTGTTTTTGCGTGTTAAAAAAATTGGAAAGGACCGACGTTTCGACAAGATTAAAACAAATTTCATTCGTTTCATGTTGGCTTGGACGCTTCAAGGGTTTTGGGTTTTCATGTGTACTTTACCTGCAATTACAGCAATTGCATCGGAATCTAAATCAGCCGACTTATTTTTAATTGGAGGAGCTGCCCTTTGGCTTTTTGGATTCGTTGTAGAGGTTATTGCCGACTCCCAGAAATCTAAATTCAACCAAAATCCAAAGAACAAAGGCAAGTTCATTTCCTGTGGAATATGGTCTATATCGAGACATCCAAATTATGTGGGTGAAGTTTTATTGTGGACAGGAATTGCAATTATTGCAATTCCATCACTCTCAGGGTTACAATATCTTGCTTTGATATCGCCAGTATTTACCTATTTATTACTTACCCGAGTAAGTGGTGTTAATCTTTTAGAAGCTAGTTCTGATAAAAAATGGGGGAACGATGAAGATTATATTCAGTATAAAAAAAAGACTCCAATTTTCTTTCCGTTTATCTAAGATTGCAAGCTTGGATTTCCGGATTTAAATTTAGTTAAAAACCCTCTTTTTGTATTTGTTTTTATATGTAAATTTGAAATAGAAATTATCAATCAGATTAAATAAATAGCCATGTCAAATAGTTTTTTAAAATCGCCTCAGCCTGTAAACGAACCTGTAAAATCTTACGGATCAAATACGCCAGAACGAGCCGCCATTAAAGCAACTTATGATGCTCTTTATTCTGAAAAAATACACATTGCAATGAAAATTGGGGGTGAAGAAGTCAATTCCTCTGAAACCAATACAATGCATCCTCCACACGACCACAAACACAGCATGGGAACCTACAGCTTGGCATCAGAGCAACATGTAGAACAAGCCATTGCTGCATCATTGGAAGCAAGAACTACATGGGCAGCAATGCCTTTTGCGGCTCGAGCAGCTATTTTTCTTAAAGCAGCCGATCTTATTTCAGGTCCTTATCGTTATAAAATTAATGCAGCTACTATGATTGCGCAGTCCAAAACAGCGCATCAAGCAGAAATAGATGCAGCCTGTGAGTTTATCGACTTTTTGAGATTCAATGTCAGCTTTGCAGAAAAAATATATCAAGACCAGCCCGTTTCTTCGAGTGGCGTTTGGAACCATGTGCATTACCGCCCTCTGGAAGGGTTTATTTATGCCGTTAGTCCATTTAATTTTACTGCAATTGCAGGGAATCTTTCTGCTGCTCCCGCTTTAATGGGAAATACAATTGTGTGGAAACCAAGTGACCATCAGATGTTTTCGGCTAAAATAATCATGGATGTTTTTGAAGAAGCAGGACTCCCAAAAGGAGTTATAAATATGATCAACGGGGATCCAGAAATGGTAACAAATACCGTTCTTAAAAACCCTGATTTTGCTGGCATCCACTTTACAGGATCTACCAGTATCTTCAAGAGTATTTGGCAAAAAATAGGAAATAATATTAACTTATATAAGACCTATCCAAGAATTGTTGGAGAAACAGGAGGTAAAGATTATATTGTGGCTCACAACACCGCAAATGTTGAAGAAGTTGCAACTGCAATTGTTCGAGGAGCATTTGAATTTCAGGGGCAAAAATGCTCTGCAACCTCAAGGGTATATCTTCCAAAGTCAACTTCTAAAGCAATTCTAGGCCGAATTGTTTCAGACATTAACACCATTACCCTAGGATCTCCAAGAGACCTAACAAACTTTATGACTGCCGTAATACATAAAGGTGCTTTTGATCGTCTTGCAGCTGCAATCGATCAAGCAAAGAAAGATTCTGATGTTGAGATTTTAGTAGGAGGAACATACGACGACTCGAAAGGATATTTTATTGAACCAACAGTTTTACTAACTACAAACCCAAATTACGATACCATGGAGCGCGAGCTTTTTGGACCTATTGTAACGGTTTATATTTATGAAGATGAGCAGTGGAGCGAAACACTTAAACTAGTAGACGCTACTTCCGAATATGCCTTAACAGGAGCAGTTTTAGCAAAAGATCGTTTAGTAATAGAAGAAGCACGCTTGGCTCTAGAAAATAGCGCCGGTAACTTTTATATTAACGACAAACCAAGTGGTGCTGTAGTAGGACAACAACCTTTTGGTGGAGCCAGAGCGTCTGGAACAAATGACAAGGCTGGATCAAGTCAGAACTTACTCCGTTGGGTCTCTCCTCAGCTTGTAAAAGAAACCTTAGATCCCCCGACAGATTATCACTATCCTTATATGGAAGCTTAGTTGTTATGAATGATCTTTTTGAAAACACAAAAATTGCTTTTGCTTCACGCTCGGATGCAGAATTAAAAAAGAGTCTGCTACTCTTAAAACTAATTTCCTCTTCGTTTTTAAACAAAGCAGGAGCTGCCATCATAAAGTTTCTTTTAATGCTTAGACTTCCCATTAATTTTTTGATGCGTCGCACCATGTTCGATCATTTTTGCGGAGGGACTACCTTGGAAGAATCTCAAGCAGTCGTTCAAAAATTAAATGCAGACAATATTGAAAGTTGCCTGAACTATTCGATCGAAGGAATTAATTCGGAAGCTGGTTTCGATCGTACCCTAAAAGAGATCCTCAGAACCATAGAAGCCTCAAGTCCTAAATTAGGTTCTTCTTTCGCAGTGCTTAAACCTACGGGATATGGTTCCGCCAAACTCTTCGAAAAAGTAAGTCGAAAAGAACCCCTAACCTCAGACGAAGTTGAGGCGTGGAAACGAGTAAAACAACGTTTTCACCTAAGTTGTGAAAAAGCAGTAGAGCTCAATCTTAAACTTTTAATAGATGCTGAAGAAAGCTGGATACAACCCGCTCTTGACAGTCTGCTAGAAGAAATGATGGCAACCTACAACCAAGATCAAGTAGTGGTTTATGCAACCATACAATTATACCTAAAAGAACGTCTTCCCTATTTAAAAAAGTTAATAGAAAGTTCAAGAAAAGCAGGCTATCAAATTGGGATTAAACTAGTTCGTGGAGCGTATTTAGAAAAAGAAACAAACCGATCTTTAGAACATAATATTCCTAATCCATTGTGCCCGTCTAAAGAGGCTACAGATATTAATTTCGACAAGGGTCTGGTGTTACTTTTGGGGCATTTAGACCATGCAGCTGTTTTTATTGGAAGCCACAACGAAGCTAGTACCCTAAAAGCATTGAAACAAATGAAGAATACAGGAATACCTGAAAATCATCCGCGGGTATGCTTCGCTCACCTATTCAAAATGAGCGATAACATTTCATATAACCTCTCAAATAAAGGATATAATGTGGTTAAATACCTGCCTTTTGGACCGGTTAATAAAGTAATTCCCTATTTAATTCGTCGCGCCGAAGAAAACACCTCCGTTGCAAACCAGACTACACGAGAAATAGAGTTGATAAAAACAGAACTAAAAAGAAGAAAACAAGCGTAAACTTAAAAGCATGAAACCTGTAAAAATAGTTAAAAATAGATCGGATATTGGCGCAGGAACTCGGGGCTCCGATCTTGGTGTTGATGCTATTGAGATTGCTGCAATCAACCAAAAAAATGATTTTTTTAATGTACATCCCTATGTAGATGTTCCCACCCACAATGAAACCATTTACAACAAAAAATTTCTAAAAACAGAACACCGAATTGGTTTTGTTTTAGAACAATGCGAACGTGTTTGTAAAGCCGTCAGTGGCGTCTTAGAAGAAGACTACTTCCCTTTGGTTATCTCAGGCGACCATTCCTCTGCTTTTGGAACCTTAGCAGGATTTCAAAAAGCAGCGCCAAACAATACCCGTGGGGTAATATGGATCGATGCTCATGCCGATTTGCACGCTCCTTTAAGTTCTCCCTCTGGAAATGTTCACGGAATGCCTTTAGCTGCAGCTCTAGGATTTAATAACGAGAAACTCGCTATTAACAAAGTAAACGACAAAACACATGAGCTCTGGGATCAGCTTAAAAAAGTAGGGGGAAACCAACCCAAAGTAAAACCAGAACATTTAATTTTCTTTGGGGTTCGAGATACCGAGAAACCCGAAGATCTTGTAATGGAACTCAACGGTATAAAAAATTATATGGTACATGAAGTCCGTCACCGTGGACTTAAAGTTTGTGTAAACGAAGCCCTTGAAAAACTAAAAGCGGTAGACGAAATTTATATCTCGTTTGATGTAGATAGTTTGGACTGTGATTTAATTTCTAAAGGAACGGGAACCCCAGTTTCAAAAGGATTTGATGTTGATGAGGTAGTAGCAATCATCGAGCATATTATAACTTCAAACAAAGTAACCGGACTAGAAGTAACCGAAGTAAACCCACTTTTAGACAACAAAGGAAACCGAATGGCGGAAGCTGCTTTTGAGGTTATTCAGAGGCTCTTCCAAAAAAAGTAAGCCCAACCACAGCATGTCTCCTTTTAAAATTAACTACCTTGCGCTCTCAAATATTGAGTTGAACAATGGAATACGAAATCGGAGATCGAGTACAATTAACCATCCAAAGAGCTACAGATCTTGGGTATGTTGTTATGATTGACGATGAATTCGAAGGATTATTATTTCGAAATGAAGTCTTCCAACCCCTAACTCGTTATGCTGAAGTAAGAGGTTATATTAAAAACATTCGTGAAGATGGAAAAATTGATGTATCGCTTCGCCCGCAAGGGTTTTTAAATGTAATTGACGTAGATTGCGACAGCATTATGGAAGTTCTAAAAGAGCGAGGCAGTATCATGCTTACCGACAAAAGTTCACCAGAAAGTATAAAACGCGAACTTAAAATGAGCAAGAAAGCGTTTAAAAAAGCAGTAGGTTTTCTTTACAAACGCAAATTAATTGTGTTGTTAGACGACCGAATCGATTTGGTCAAAACAGACCAATAACGACCAAAACCAACACCCAATTAAGATATTGTATCTTTGTACCCTAGGAGCAAGAAAACAAGCTCCCCCCTTTATGAAATTTACTGATCTCGGCCTCGCGCCATCGCTTTTAAAAGCAATAGAAGAAAAAGGCTATACACAGCCGTCCCCAATTCAAGAAAAAGCAATCCCACAAGTCCTTAAAGGAAAAGATGTATTAGCATCTGCCCAAACAGGAACTGGAAAAACCGCTGGTTTTACATTGCCTCTTCTTGATATTTTATCGAAAAAACAAAAATCTGGACACCGAAAAGTTCGTGCTTTAGTGCTTACACCTACTCGAGAATTAGCCGCTCAGATTTACGAAAACGTAAAAGAATACAGCACCCACATAGACATCCGATCTTCCGTAATTTTTGGAGGTGTAAACCAAAACCCACAGATCGCAACCCTCCGAAAAGGAGTTGATGTTCTGATTGCAACCCCAGGGCGTTTGTTAGACTTACACAACCAAAAAGTATTGTCCTTACAGCATGTAGAAATTTTAGTCCTCGACGAAGCCGACCGAATGCTCGACATGGGATTCCAACGGGACATCAATAAAATAATGGGCTTTTTGCCAAAGAAAAGACAGAACCTATTGTTTTCAGCTACCTTTTCGAAAGAGATAAAAGCACTCGCACAAGGAATTTTACACCAACCTGTTTTAGTAGAAGCAACCCCAGAAAACTCAACGGTGGATGCAATTATTCAACGGGTGTATAAAGTGGATAAAGCCAGAAAAACAGAACTGATTATCAAGTTAATCAAAGAAGGAAACTGGTCACAAGTATTGGTATTCACCCGCACAAAACACGGAGCAAACAACCTAACCAAAAGAATGCTGAAAGCAAAAATCGAAGCAGCAGCCATTCATGGAAACAAAAGCCAAGGCGCCCGAACCAAAGCCCTAGCCGGATTTAAAGACGGAAGCGTTGAGGTGTTAGTAGCTACGGATATTGCAGCCCGAGGTTTGGATATTCCATTACTCCCCCACGTAATCAATTTCGAGCTACCAAACATTCCAGAAGACTACGTTCACCGAATCGGAAGAACCGGAAGAGCCGGAGCAAAAGGTGAAGCCATCTCATTGGTTTGCATCGACGAAAAAGCCTACCTCCGAGACATCGAAAAATTAGTAGGTATTCGCATTCCTTCAGAAGAAAAAGAAGGGTTTGAACCGGATCCAAACATCAAGCCAGAACCCGTTAAGAAAAAAGGAAACAACCGAAACAAAGGAAACTTCAACCGTTCCGGAAACAATTCCGGTCGTTCCGGAGGACGAAGCCGTAATCAGCGACGCTAGGACATTCCTGCTGCTCTTTTTATAAACGTAAGATACCGCCGATAAATACCGCGTGTTTTTGCATTGCGAGCATATTTTGTTCGGAACAGCTCGTGAATGATTAACAACTGCGGTTCCGAAGATCGGTTTACCGCCTCATTGGTTTTTAGATCATCCCAGTCAAAATCCAACTCCCCGGTGTCTTTATCGTAGAACCCGACAATCTCAGTTTCCATATCATAAAGAACCGATACCCGTCTTTTCATTCTCTATTCAGGTTTAATTTTTAGGATTAGTTTTCCTAGTTTATCTCCGTTGAAGAGTCGGTAAAAGGTATCTCTAAAATTCTCGATCCCCTCATACACATCTTCTTTACTTTTTAATTTTCCTTCCTGCATCCACCCTGCCATAATTTGCATTGCTTCACGATATTTTGGTGCGTAATCTAACACCACCATCCCTTTCATCGAACCGCGATTAACCAACAGCGACAAGTAGTTTTTAGGCCCCTGCATTGCTGTTGTATTATTGTATTGTGATATGGCACCGCAGATTACAATACGTGCGTTTTTTCGAATAAAAATCAAAGCAGCATCTAAGATATCACCCCCTACATTATCGAAATATACATCGATTCCTTTTGGGCAATTTCGCTTAATCCCTGAGATTACACTTTCGTTTTTATAGTCGATGGCACCGTCAAAACCGAGTACTTCGGTCATATAGGCACACTTTTCAGGACCTCCAGCAATTCCAATAACCGTACAGCCTTTTATTTTTGCAATCTGTCCAACAACAGAACCAACAGCTCCGGCACCTCCCGAAACCAAAACAACATCTCCAGCTTTAATTTCACCTACTTCTAGAATCCCAAAATAGGCTGTCATTCCTGGCATTCCCAAAACCCCAAGATATTTAGTGTGGTGGCCTGGGTTGGGTTCAATTTGTACAAAACCAGATCCGTCACCAACATAATATTGCTGCACGCCTCCCCATCCGGTAACGTAGTCGCCTACTTTAAATTTGGTACTTCCTTTAGCCTCAATAACCTTTCCAACACTTCCAGCACGCATTACCTCCCCAATACCAACGGGCGGAATATACGAACGCGTTTCGTTCATCCACCCACGCATTGCAGGGTCTAACGATATGTGGCTTTGCTCGACCAGAATTTCCCCTTCCTGTAGTGCTGGAACTGCTTCTTCTACAAAATTCCAGGTGCTCTCGCTCGGCACTCCTTTGGGACGTTCGGCTAATAGTTGTCTTTTATTGATCATAAGGCTCTTTTTTTATAGTTCCAATATACTCGGAATTATTGACCCCCACAAAGACTGCTTCACTAAAAACAAACAAAACATTGTCGTTGGTTTTTGGGATTCAATTAAAGATATAGTAAACTAAGAAACCCCCAATTCATCAGAACGGGGGTTTGTATAAAACACAAAAGTCAGATTCAGTTGCTTTCAGGAGTTTTAACCCAGATTCCGGCAAGGAACATGATCCCAATGGTTGCATACATTACGAGGTAAGGGAGGTCTGCACCCAGCGCTGCAGGACCGTCTGCAAGGGTATACAACGAATTTTCGACTAAGCTTTTAGAAATCGTCGATATTTCTACACCAGAAGCCTGAAGCTCTGCCAGTTGGAACGCTAAGTTTTTTTGGTTCAGTGAGAAATAAGAAGCCACTTCAAGCCCAAAATAAATAGGAAACGTACAAAAAAACGTTAGAATTACTTTCCCGTAAGTTGGGAAATTAAGCTCTTTAGATCTTCTAATCAAATAAAAAGAAAGCGTAACCATTAAAATAACAGCAATCGTATAGATGGCATTGTTAATGTAAATTTGGTTTGCTAATTGATAAATTTCGAATTCGGTCATCATAAAAATAGTTTTATAGTTAATCCATTCAATATAAGTATTTTAATTGCTTTTTGCAAGACAAAAAAGAATTAAAGGTTATTTTAAAGCATGATTATCATCTCATTGAATTAAAATTTTCTTTAACTTTAAAATTTTAGACTATATTAAGTGAAATACAAAGAAGCTTTAACAAAGGAGCTATTAGGAGAATTATCCTCACAGGGAACTCTCTTAAATGTTCCAAAAAACACCCAGATTGTATCGGTTGGAGATTCGATAAAAGATATCCCTTTTTTGGTAAGCGGGGCAATTCGAGTTTATATCGAAAGTTATGAAACCGGGAAAGAGGTATTACTGTATTATTTAGAAAATGGTGAAACCTGTTTCATGTCAGTTATCGCTGGCTTGGGCGACGAAATAAGCAAAGTGTCTGCAGTAACTGAATCGGACTGTGTTATTAATGCGGTGCCTAACGAAATGATAAAAAAGTGGCAGGGGGAGCATCCGATATGGAATCGTTTCATCATCGACTTGTTGGTTTCGAATTACTCAAATTCGATACAAACGATCGAGGAGTTATCTTTTTTAAACATCGAAACCCGATTGCTTAATTATCTAAAGAAACATCAGTTAGAAAACGACCGCGTCAAACTTTCAAAAACACATCTTCAGATAGCGCAAGATTTAGGAACTTCTCGTGAGGTTGTTTCTCGTGTACTGAAAAAATTACAATACAATCCGGAGGTTAAAGAGTTGTTCCAATAACTTAAAAAAACTTCCAATTTTTGTAGGTTTTTTTAGTTTAATTGAGTTAAGCTCTGGTCATAACAGCGGTAGCAACAAACACCACTCCTTCGGGTCCAGTAACCGTATATTGATAACTTATTTTGTTTGGATCCTCGGGCATTAGATCCAATTTCCAAGAAGTAACAAAAGCTTCTTTATCCGAAGACAAACCACTTCTTTCGGAGTCTGTTACAAAAACATAAGTTCCGTTTGTCTTCGATTCTAAAACAGAAACGGGTTTATTTTGCAATCCACAGTAATGCGTTAACAGCAGTTCGTTATTTTGATGATTAAAAATAGTAAGCATCTCAATACCACCTGTATCGCTTTCTTCAAGAATAGCACTCCCGTTTGAAGTAATCGAATAGTTGAGTTCAAATTTATCCGAGGTTCCGTCAGTTCGTTCCAAGGTACCCATCCATTTTCCTTCCAAGGATTTTAGTTTTTCGAAGTCCTCTGCTTTTGTGTTTCCAAAGGAAGTTGCAGTAATAAGAGCTGTAGATAGAAGTAAGAATATTTTTTTCATAGAACTTTTTTTTAGAATTAAATGAATTTACATTTTCTTAAAAAGTAAGCTGTGACTAAAGTCACAAAGTAAAAGATTGGGTGATTGGTTTCCTTTTATATTTTTGAAGATCTTACATAATAATTACAAGAATAGAATACGAATAATTTTCTGACCGAAGTTGTTTTTCTATCTTCATTAAAAATAACAATATGAATCTCGAATCTTGGTACGCAAAAGGAACGACCTTTGTTTCAGGAGACCGCTCTATTTTTTATGTTCGGGAAGGAACTGGAATTCCGCTACTTTGTGTACATGGTTTTCCGACTTCGTCTTGGGATTTTGCACCTATATTTCCAGAGCTTACCGCTAAATTTGACTGTATCGTTTCTGATTTAGTGGGCTTGGGAATTTCAAAAGCTCCTTTGAAAAAAGACATCATTATGGCGCAGGCAGATGCTATGGAATTATTATTGGAGGAATTAGAAATTAAAGAAGCACATATTTTTGCACACGATATCGGGGATACGGTAGTGCAAGAATTATTAGCTCGAAATCGAGAACATAAAGGAACGGTTACTTGGTTGTCGGCTGTTTTTATGAACGGAGGCATGTTTCCTGAAGCAAATACACCCAGACCCATTCAAAAGCTCTTAGCATCTTTTATTGGCCCGTTGTTAGGACGGTTACTGTCGTTCAATTCATTTCATAAAACAATGCACGACATCTTCAGTAAAGAGCACCCTCCAACAAATGAATTTTTGGAGTCTTCTTGGAATCTGCTGGAGCTGAATGAAGGACGTAAAATGATTCCGATCATCCTGAGTTACCTAGCAGAACGGAAAACCTATTGTAAACGCTGGAGAGCTCCCATAGAAAAACCCGACATACCCATGGCTATGATCAACGGGATTCAAGACCCTATTTCGGGTCATGCAACAGCTTTGTTTTTTCAAAAATTACAACCTAAATCTTACACTTTTTTTCTTGAAAATGCTGGACATTATCCCCACATAGAAAGTCCAAAAAGTGTTTTGGAAGCATTTTTTAAATTTCATAAAATCACCTAATCCTTTTCCCATGAAAAAAATATTTTTAATCTTAGTTTTATCATTTGCAGCTTATTCCTGCAATTCAACTTCTAAACCAGAAACGCCAGTGCATACTAAAAAACTACAACACATTGTTTTAATCAAGTACAACGATAGTGTTAGTGCTAATACCCATGAAGAGATAACGGCGGGTGCTTTAAGCTTAAAAGAAATCGAAGGGGTACACAATCTTAACTATTCGACGAATGTTTCTCCAGAAGGTTTTTCTAAAGGATATACACACAGTCTAACCCTGTATTTTGAAAAAGAAACAGACCGGGATGAAATTTATCTTCCTCACCCAATTCACCAAGCTTTTGTAAAATTATTTGTTCCTTTTACAGAGGATATTTTAGTGTTCGATTATTGGGAATAAATTAAATTTATGAAAATAAAGAGTTCCTTTTTGTTTGCATTAGTTCTTGTTGGCTGTTCTTCTGAAGTAATAGAACCAGAACCAACCTGTCCGTGTACCAAAAAATATTTTATCCGAACAACTTTTGCTTGCGATAATACGAACGAAGAATTGTGTTATACCGATCAGTTTAGTACACAAGAAGATTCTTGCGCCTCCGATGGAGAAACCAATCGACCGGGGGAACAAACTATTGAGACAATGTGGTATCGGGTGGAGTGTTCTTAGTTGAGTTCTAAAACAAGACTCTGCTCGCCTCCAATTCTAAGCTTGGAGCTGAGATCGAATTGCTTTCCACTAAGAAAGTCGCTGCCAATTAAAAACGATTGAATGCCCTCATTAAAACGGTTTAGGTCTAGTGTTTTTGCTTCAGAATTGTTATTCAAAACAACCATAACTCGCTCGTCGTTTAATATTCTGAAATAAACATAAACACCTTCTTGAGGGATAAAATGTAGAGTTTTACCCTTGTGTATTACCGGTTTGTTTTTTCTCCATTGGAGAAGTTTGGCGGTAAAGTCAAAATATTGTTTTTGCTTTTTGGTGCGTTCTTCAGCAACAAATGCATTTTGTTGATCCCCCAGCCAACCCCCTGGGAAATCTTGACGAATATCTCCGTCTCCTTTCGATTTTTTACCTGCCATTCCAAGTTCACTCCCATAATAAATTTGAGGAATTCCTCGAATTGTAGCGAGTAGTACCATTACTTGAGCATAGTTTTTAAACTCAGGATAAATATCATTAATTCGATTGGTATCGTGGTTTTCAGCAAAGTTGAGAACTAAATCGATGTTGGGATATAAGAAATCGTTTTGAAAGTTTTTGTAAAAACGGGTTGTTCCCCCTTCCCAGTGAGTGTTGTGTTCTTTAAATGCAAGTCCAATAGCTTCTGTTAATGGGAAATCCATTACAGACGGAAGTTGGGAGTTGAAGTCTACTATCGCAGCAACAGGACTGTCCTTTTGCCAATAAGAGGTGTGAATAGAACTGTGCATCCAGCCTTCGCCAACAATCGTAAAACCAGGGTATTCTTTTAAAATACTACCGACCCACTTTGTCATGGGTTCTGGGTCGTTGTAGGGGAAGGTATCGACTCTAAAACTGTCTAGATTTGCGTATTCGATCCACCAAATTGCGTTCTGTGTTAAATAAGTAAGAACCTTGGGATTGCTTTGGTTTAAATCAGGCATAGTGGGTACAAACCAACCTTGTGTAAGTTCGTCGTAATCTATTTTCGCTTTGTATGGATCAGAGAAAATTTCTTTTCTGTGGTTCGTATTGGTGTAGTTTTCAAATTGATGAATCCAATCAGAGCTCGGAAGATCTTCCATCATCCAGTGCTCAATTCCCCAATGATTGGTTACATAATCCATGATTAGTTTCATGTCTTTTTCATGGAGTTTTTGAGCAAGAGTCTTGTAGGTTTCATTGGTTCCAAATCGCGGATCAATTCGGTACAGGTCACTTTGCGCATAGGTATGATAGGAAACTTGTTTATCGTTGTCTTCACAAACAGGAGTGAGCCATAAAGCAGTTGCTCCAAGTTCTTCTATGTAGTCAAGGTTGTTAATAATACCTTGTAAATCTCCCCCATGTCTTCCGTCGGGATTACCTCGGTCGGCTCCTTCATAAACGCTCGGGTCTTCATCATTAGAGGGGTCGCCATTTGCAAATCGATCAGGCATTATTAAATAAATCACATCACTAGATTCGAACCCATTTTTAATCGATGCGTTTTTCGAACGTTCTAAAACAGGATAATTTAGGGTAATGGATTCTGCGCCCTCTTTAGTTAGAGTCAACGGGTAATTTCCCGGTTTTACCTCCGACAAATCTAGTGTTAACCAAAGGTAGTTGAGGTTTTCTGTTTGGTTGCTTTCTTGTATTAAAAGGTCTTTGCTTTCAACTTCATAGGTTCCGAGATCGGTCCCATAAAGCATTAACTCAACAGAACTGTTCCTCATGTTTGCCCACCAATTGGGGGGTTCAACCCGTTCAATTTGTCCCCAAGCAAGAGAAAATCCACTTAAAAACAGACATAAAAAAACTCTCATTTTATAAATTTATTTTAGCGCTTCCTTTTATTTCGTGTTCAACATCATGAACCAATAGTTTTAAAGTAGTATCGGAATTAGTAGAAAACAATACGGAGTCTTTAGAAAGAGTAACCGACAAGATTACATTTCTAAAGTTGATTCTAAATTCGATTTCGCTCCAAGCTTTTGGAACATTAGGGCGGAAGGTAAGAAGGTTGTTTTCAACTCGCATTCCAGCAAAACCTTCAACAATACTCATCCACGTTCCTGCCATACTTGTAATATGAAGTCCTTCTTCAACTTCAGCATTATAATCATCTAGATCCAAGCGAGCTGTTCTAAGATAAAATTCATAAGCTTGATCATCTTTCCCTAAGCGAGAAGCTAAAATTGAGTGCACACAAGGCGATAAAGAAGACTCGTGAACTGTGAGGGGTTCATAAAAATCATAGTTGCGTCTGAGGGTGTCTATATCAAAGTTATTTTCAAAAAAGTAAAAGCCCTGAAGCACATCGGCTTGTTTAATGTATGGAGATCGCAAAATACGATCCCAAGACCAATGTTGATTTATAGGCCGTTCTTTAGGATCCAAGTTAGAGACAGCAGTTAGTTCTTTGTCGAGGAATCCGTCTTGTTGTAAGAACACTTGTTTCTGCTTGTCATAAGGAAAGAAAACTTTTTGGGAAATAGACTCCCATTGCTTAGTTTCGTCTGCATTAATCTTGGTTTTGGAAGCTATTCTTTTAAAGTCGTTAGGATAATTATCCTCAACTTTTTTAATTTGTTCAGCTGTATATTTCAAACACCATTTAGCAATATAATTTGTGTACCAGTTGTTGTTTACATTGTTTTCATATTCATTAGGCCCTGTAACTCCAAGCATAACATAGGCGTTTTTGGATTCAGAAAAATTAAATCGCTGCGCCCAAAATCTGCTAATTCCAATTAGAACTTCAAGACCCATCTCAGGGATATAGGATTCATCTCCGGTGTATCGTTCGTAATTGAAAATTGCAAAAGCAATGGCCCCATTTCTATGAATTTCTTCGAAGGTAATTTCCCACTCATTGTGACACTCTTCTCCATTCATAGTAACCATTGGATACAAAGCGGCACCTTTTGTAAAACCTAGTTTCCCTGCATTTTCTACAGCACGATCCAATTGGTTGTAACGGTAGGCTAAAAGGTTTCGTGCAACTTCTTGTTTTTTTGTAGCCATATAAAAAGGGATGCAGTAAGCCTCTGTGTCCCAATAAGTACTTCCTCCATATTTTTCGCCTGTAAAACCTTTCGGGCCTATATTTAAACCGGCATCATTTCCGGTGTAGGTCTGGTTTAGTTGAAAAATATTGAACCGAATTGCTTGTTGGGCTTTTATATCGCCACCTATTCTAATATCTGCTCGTTCCCAAATTTTCGCCCATTCTGTTTTGTGATTTTCAAGTAAGGCATCATAACCGAGTTCTTTAGCTGTTTTGAGTTCTGCGCGAGCTTGCTCCTTTAAGCTGTTTTTAGATTGGTTACGATCGGTTATATAGCCTCCGTATTTAATTACACTAATGCTCTTTCCTTTAGCAACTTCTGTGTCGTAATTTAAAGTAATAGTATGATCAGTACTTTCGTTGTTTCCAACTAAATTTAACTTGGTTTTATCCTCCCAAAATTCAGTTTCCATGTAAGTGCAAACTTTAAAATCGGTTTTGAGGGTGTGCGACTCAATGAACCCAGAGTTGTTTTCAGCTGAGACATCAGTAACCTGCCAAAATTGATCTTCCCAATTACTATCTTGATTAGTAATCCCTCCATCGAGATACGGGCTAATTTTTACTTTAGCAGTTTTACTAACTGCTGTTATAGTGTAATGGATGACTCCTAAATTAATTTGATCGAGAGATAGAAATCGGACACTTTTAACATGAATAACAGAATTGTCTTGAAGTGTACATTCAAAAACTCTTGTGTAGGTTCCATGTTGCATATCTAGTTCTCGAGAATAGTCTAATACGTTTTTACAGCTATTTAAGTCTAAAACTTGACCATTAATTTGAACATCAATACCAATCCAGTTCGGAGCGTTTAGAACCTTAGCAAAATATTCAGGGTATCCATTTTTCCACCAGCCAACTCTTGTTTTGTCGGGGTAATACACCCCACCGATATAACTACCTTGGAAGGTAGGGCCGGTATATTTTTCTTCGAAATTGGCACGTTGTCCCATCGCGCCGTTTCCTATACTAAAAATACTTTCAGAAGATTTAACATTTTCAGGATCCCATCCTTGTTCAATGATTTTCCAAGGGTCTAAGGTATAGTTTTGTGCCTTCATTAAATTGCAGCTAATTTTTTTAGAAGAGTTAGGTTTATTTCTTCAAGTGAATTAAAAATATAATCAGCATCTTTGAGTTCTTCTGGGTCTCCGACTCCAATAGCAGTCATACCAGCAGACTTTGCTGCGGCTATTCCTGCGCTTGCATCTTCAAATACAACACAAGATTCAGCGGCTGTTTTTAGGTTTTGAGCCCCTAACAAAAACACTTCAGGATTCGGTTTAGATTGCTTTACATGAGTCCCATCTACTACACTATTGAAGTAAGGCAATAGATCTAATTTTTCTAGAATTAATTGAGCATTTTTGCTTGCAGAGCCAAGGGCTACAGGGATATTGTTTTCTTGAGTAAAGTTTAAAATCGTCAGTACTCCAGGAAGTATTTCATCTCTCCCCATTTCTTGAATGAGTTCTAAGTAATGGTTGTTTTTTTGATCCAGCAATTCGTTTTTTTGATCTGCATCAAGAACTGTTTCTCCCCACTTTAAAAGTAGATCCAGAGAATCTGCACGACTGATGCCTTTCAAATTTTCATTTTGTGATTCCGAAAGTTTAAAATTAAAAGACGCTCCAATTTTTCTCCAAGCAATATAGTGGTATTTGGCAGTGTCAACAATGACTCCGTCGAGGTCGAAGATAAATGCATTCATAAACAAATTGTAATATTTTCAATAAAAACCAAATATATCATTATTAGTTTAATCAGTAGTCCTTCTATATTTTAAAATTATAAACGAACGAATTCAAATTACACTTACTTACAATGATGGTCAGCAGCTCGAGTTGCTACTTGTATATTGGGTTTCATGTTTACGGTGTAACCAAGAGAATTTGCCCAACCCCGAGAAGCGTTTACTAATCGATTAGACTTAAAGTTTTCATCTTCATTATAGTCCATATCAATTTGAATATCAACATTTAAAGACCCTTTCATTTTTTCTGCAATGTCGATACTCATTTCAGTTTCTTTCCATAGACGCGTCCATAAATCTTTTATTTTAGGAAACCCTATTTTGTGAACAATATAATGTACTCCACGATTTCCAAAACGGTAAGCAATTACGGTTGCGTATTGAGTTCGTTTGGCTATACTTTGAGAATCTGTACCTACATGAATAGTAACATAAGGATGCTTGGCAATAATAGCTTTTGTGTACGAAATTGGATCAATCGATACTCCTTGTATGTTTCTAAAAATCATAATTAATAATTTTATCTCCGTGTATTTGATTTAGAAATTAAGCTATCTACAAATACAAATCAGACGTTCTTATAACGACACAGAATTGAGATGCTTTACTAAAAGTACAAAAAATAGCTTTCTAACTTAACGATTGTTTTGGGAATAATAAGGATTTAACCTTTGAAGACAGCCAGATTAAGGTAATCATATTTGGAATTGCCATAAGGGCAAAAGAAATATCGATGATTCCAATTACTAAGTCCACGGTTGCGATAGCTGAGAATACAATACTAACAATGTAGATGAAGTTGTACCAGGGACCCCATTTTTTTTGGGTTAAATATCCAAGACATTTTACTCCGTAATAGGAGTATGTAAATAAACTTGAGATTCCAAAAACGAAAACCATGAGTAAGAGTAATTCGTCCCCTATCCCAAAGAATAATCTATTAAAAGCTTCCAGGGTTAATTCAATTCCGTTTAAATCAGAAAGCTCTGTAGCACCGCTAATGATAATTATCAACCCGGTAATAGAACATACCAAAACAGTATCTAACAAAGGCCCTAAAGAAGCAACAAGCCCTTCGTGAATCGGGTTTTTGGTGTTCGATTGGCCGTGGTACATTGGAGCATTTCCAATTCCACTTTCATTAGAAAAAACAGCTCGGCGGACCCCCAAAATAACAAGAGCCCAAAAGCCTCCTGTTGCAGCAGCTTTTATAGAAAAAGCTTGACTGAAAATTTGATTTAATGCAGGTAAAATTGCCTCTGAATTTAAAACTAACATGGTAACCCCTATGCTGAAATAAAGCCCCACCATTAAGGGAACAAGCATTGAGGTAACCTCTACTATTTTCTTTAACCCTCCGAGAATTACAAAAGCACTAATAACTGCTAGAACTAAACCAATAATTATTTTCCAATTTAAGTCTCCAAGATCAACATATTGGTTTGGATCTAGTACACTAACCAAAGTTTGGGTAAGTTGATTGGCAGTAAAAGCAGGAAGAACACCGAATAAACCCGCAACAGAAAACCAAATTGCAAAGGGTTTTCCAAATTTAGGCAAGGCTATTTTCATATAATACATGGGCCCTCCTAGAGGACTTCCGTCCTCTTCTTGTTCTCTAAACAAAACCGCTAAAGTGCAGGAATAGAATTTAATAACAGCTCCAATTATAGCTGTGACCCACATCCATACCAATACCCCAGGCCCCCCCATATATATTGCAATAGCAACTCCAGAAATATTTCCAAGACCAACGGTTGAAGCTAAAACAGCCGAAAGTGCTTGAAACCTTGAAATTCCACCACCAGTTTCTTTGCTAAATAATAATCTAAAAGAAGTGCCTATTAAAAGTAAAGGTTTTGCTCGAGCTTGAATCAATAAAAAAAGTCCGCCACCAATGACAAGTGTAAACATTATGAGCTCGATTGAGCTGAGTAATTGTTGAAATGCGGAATTGATAAAATTCATGAAATTTAAAGATAGAAAAAGCCTAGACAAATAAGATGTAATTCAATAAAAAGAGTAAGAATTCTACTTTATTCTTTTACAACAATTAAGGTAGCCTTATTTCCTGTCGCCAAATTCCATTGATTTGCCATCAGGAGTCCCCCTTCGTTGTCATAAACTCTGATTTCTGCTGTGTTTGGACCAGATTCACCTTGGTTTAAAGCGATAAATTCAATTTTATTAAACCCCGGAATTAGACTGACATTAAGTTTTTTGAACCGCTCTTGTAGCAGTACATTAGCCTCTACTTCACGATCGTTATATAGGATACGTACTCGATCTCCATCGGCAACCTCATGATCTCTAAATATAACCTGAACATAAGGAGCATTGCTTTTAAAATCTCCTAAATATTGATCTACTTTATAGTTCACAGGATTTCTATTGCTTTCTGGAGTTTTTAGTTTTTCTAAATAATAGGTGCCAGGATCTATAAAGTTTTCTTGCTTACTCATGTCGATATCAGGACGATCGAAATAAGGATTATTTTTGTTTGAATTGGAGACGTCTTTAAAGAATTCTACCTTTAAAAAATTAGGTAATTCGTTGGGATCTTTTTTGGGTAACAAGGAACGCTCATTCGGTAAGTTACTTTTAAAAGCTTTTGTTTTTACTGCATCAGTTTGTCCTTTTAAATCTTGACTCCCAAGAATAAATAAAACAAAAAAGAACAATATTTCTGAAATAAACTTCATAAAACAAACCTTAAAAACAGCATGGATAAAAATACTCTAATTTAAAAAAAAGTTTGATTAACTTATAATTTCTAATGGAGGAGTATTTTTCCATTTGCCCCGGGTAAAGTCCGGAAATTGTTGTGATGCGCCCTCTTGTGAAATTGATGCTCCACTCAGTGGAGTAATTGCACTCCAAAAACAGCCCTCATATACATTTTGGTCTAGTGGCAATCCTTTTTGTAAACATTCGACAATTCTATAAATCATGATCCCATCCATCCCTCCATGTCCACTATTTTGTGTTTTTTGATTCAAGCGTTTGTATAGTGGATGTTCATATTTTTCATAAAGTACCTCTAATTGTTCTCCTTGAATCCAAGAATGATGATTAGTAGTGATGCCCTCAAACCCTCCTTCTAAAGCAACCCGAGTAGGAAACCCAGCTAAAATTCCTTTCGTGCCCTGAATTAAATTATGACGTGTATAAGGACGAGGACTGGTTTCGTCCCACTGAACCATTATAGTTCTCCCCATCTGTGTTTTAATTATGGAGGTATTTAAATCTCCATTTTGGTAGTCCAATTGATTCCATTTATGATCGGATTTGTAATTTTTTTCAGCATAAATTTTTCTTCCTTTTGCAGGTGTAGAGAAAGAAACCATACTTTTAAAATTATCTTCTGTACGACCTATATTCATGTATTGAGCAACAGGCCCTAAACCATGAGTAGGATATAAATTTCCTCTTCCTGTTGCATAATGATGAGTTCTCCAAGACCCTGTCCCTCGTTCTTGTTCTTCCATTTGAAAACGTAATTCATGAATGTAAGCTGCCTCGGCATGAAGTAAATCTCCAATGATTCCTTGTCTGCACATATTGAGGTACATTAATTCGGTTCTCCCATAATTAACATTTTCCATCATCATACAGTGTTTTTGTGTTTCTTCTGAAGTTCTTACAATTTCCCACATATCTTCAAGGGTAGTAGCAATTGGAACTTCTACAAAAGCATGTGCTCCACTTTTCATAGCTTCAGTTACCATTGGAGCATGGTTATTCCAGTTTGTAGCAATAAAAACAACATCGGGTTTTACTTCTGTGAGCATTTTTCTCCAAAGATCTTCTCCTCCAAAATAACCTGCTATATTTTGATGTCGTTTGTTGTTTCCGATATCCGAAGCAACTTTAGACCAAAGGTTAACATGATCTTCATACAAATCAGAAATGGCAACTACCTCGGTGTTTTCCATGGAGGCAACAACCCGAAGATGATCACCCCCTCGAGCTCCAACTCCAATAAAAGCAGCTCTTAAATATTCTATTTTTGGAGCGGCAAAACTACCCATATATATTCCTTTTGATTCTATTTTAGGTTCAACGCAACTGCTAAGGAGTGGGGTTGAAGCTAAAGCTGCTGCAGACAAAGAAGATGTTTTTAGAAAAGACCTTCGATCAAATTTTTTCATAATTGTTCTTTTACTGTTAAAAGGTATGTATTTTTTTAATTCTAGGAAATCTACAATACTGAAGACATTCTTATTATTCTTTGATTTGTTTATCTTGTAGAATAAATTATAACCCAAGTGAGAGAACTTATTTTATCTCAAGCGCCAGCGCGTATTTGTCTTTTTGGTGATCATCAAGATTATTTAAAACTTCCTGTCATTGCGACATCAATTGATAGAATTTTAGAGATAAAAGGAAGTGAAAATGGAACAGAAGAGTTTATAATTCAAAAAAAAGATTTAAAGACTAAACAGGTTATTTCTATTCATTCTAGAAAAGAGTCTATTCCTTCAGGGGATTTTCTTAGGATGGGTTTAAAAGTTCTCAGTTCCTATGGATGCATTCCTTCACAAGGTTATGATATAATAATTGAGGGTAATATTCCGATAAATTCAGGATTGTCAAGTTCTACTGCTGTTGTTGTTGCTTGGATTCAATTTTTAATTGAAGCCTTTGGGGTAGAAGCTGAGATTACTCCAGCTTGGATTGCACAACGTGCCTATGAAGTTGAAGTTTTAGAATTCAATACTGCAGGAGGGTCAATGGATCAATATTCTATTGCAGTTGGCGGTTTAATTTATTTGGAAACAGTAAATAATTCCTTTTCAAAATTAGCGCTCCCTTCGGTACAGTTTGTAATCGGAGTTTCTGGAGTTGCAAAAGATAGCTTTGGAAGCCTGTCTTTTCTCAAAAAACAAACTTTAAAAGCTGTTGAGCAAGTTAAAAAAGCACTTCCTTTTTTTGAAATAAAAGAGGCAAAAAAGAACGATCTAAAAAAATATTTAAAGCATGTTAATGCAGATTTGAAGCCCTTTTTAACGGCAGCCATTTTAAACCACAACATAACCTTACACGCAAGAAGTGAATTTTATAAATCCAATCCTAATCCAATTGTTTTGGGGAATTTAATGAATCAACATCATGAACAATTACAAAAAAACTTGAAAATTACACCTCCTAGAATTGACGCCATGATTGAGGCGGTTTTAAAGGTTGGTGTTTGTGGGGCAAAAATTGTTGGTTCTGGAGGAGGAGGTTGTATTGTTGCAATGACAGTAAAAAATAACACAGATGAATTAATCAATGCTTTATTAGAAGCAGGAGCTGTGGACGCCTTTGTTACAGCTCCTGCATCAGGCAGCAGTTCAAAAAAAATAAATCAATGATTAACGATATAATAATTATGGCTGCTGGCGCTTCTTCAAGGATGAAATCCTCGGTTTCTAACGGTGTAGAAAAGCATATAGAAGCGCAAGCAAATACTCTCACTAAAGGTCTTATTGAAGTCGGCAAAGAAGGGAAACCTTTATTGTACTATCTTTTAAAGAACATTAAAGAGTCTGGCTACAAAACGGTCTACTTTGTCACTGGTGAAGAGGCTTCCCTTTTTAAAAAAACAATCAGAGCATTTCAAAATTTAGAAAGATTAGAATTTAAATTTGCTACGCAATTTATTCCGAAAACAAGAGAGAAGCCATTGGGTACAGCAGATGCAATCTGGCAAACTTTACATCAATTTCCAGAACTAAAAGCAACTAATTTTACGGTTTGCAATAGTGATAATTTATATTCTGTAAACGCTTTTCTAAAGCTTCGGACTTTTGACAAAACACAAGGTTTAATTGCTTTTGATTTGAATTATTTAAAATTCCCCAAAGATAAAATCACTGGTTTTGCATTACTTGTTTTTAATGCTGACTTCAAACTTGTAAGCATTCTTGAAAAACCCACATTAAGCCAATTTGAAACATTAGAAAAAATCCATGGTACAGTATACGTAAGTATGAATTGCTTTACGTTTAACGGCGTTTCATTTTATCCTTTTTTAGAAAATTGTCCCATTCATCCAGATAGGAATGAAAAAGAATTACCCACTGCAATTTCAAACATGCTAGAATCAAGTACATCTGAAATGTTTGGAGTTCCCTTGCAAGAACATGTTCCTGATCTTACAACAAAAGAAGATTTATTGATTATTGGAGATTTTTTAAACTACTAGAAAACAGTGATGAAACAAATCAATTTTCATACATTGAGATTTAAATTAAATTTCACATGGCACTTTCAGCTTTAGATTGGGGTATAATTATTTTGTTTTTTGCTTTAACGCTAGTCATAGGTCTAGTAGTTTCAAGAAAGGCAGGTACCAGTTCAACAGAATTTTTTTTATCAGGAAGAAATATGCCTTGGTGGCTTCTAGGAATTTCTATGGTAGCTACTACTTTTTCTGCAGACACTCCGAACCTAGTAACGGACATTGTAAGAAAGAATGGAGTTTCTGGAAATTGGGTATGGTGGGCTTTTTTATTGACCGGTATGCTTACTGTTTTTGTATATGCAAAACTCTGGCGTAAATCGGGAGTAGTTACCGATTTGGAATTCTATGAAATGCGTTATAGTGGAAAAGGAGCTGCTTTTTTACGTGGATTTAGAGCCTTGTACTTAGGTGTTTTTTTTAATATCATGATTATGGCTTCTGTATGTTTAGCAGCCATTAAAATTGGAAGCGTTCTCCTAGGTTTTACAGCAGTTGAGACCTTAGTTATCGCTTCGGTAGTAACCGTTTTGTATAGTTCTTTAGGAGGGCTAAAAGGAGTGGTTATCACTGATTTTTTTCAATTTATTTTGGCAATGGGCGCTACATTTTGGGCTACATATTATATCATAGATTTGCCTCAAATAGGTAGTTTAGACGTCCTGTTGAACCACCCAAATGTTGTTCCAAAATTGGATTTTATTCCTGATTTTGAGCAAACAGACGTTCTAATCACCTTGTTTATACTTCCGATTGCAATTCAATGGTGGAGTGTTTGGTATCCTGGAGCAGAACCGGGTGGAGGTGGTTATATTGCGCAAAGAATGTTATCAGCAAAAGACGAGAAAAATGCAGTTTGGGCGACTTTATTGTTCAACTTTGCCCATTATGCTTTACGACCTTGGCCCTGGATTTTAATAGCTCTAGCTAGTTTAATTATTTTTCCAGATATAGAATCCATACAGCAAGCATTTCCCAATATCGATCCGAGTATTGTAAAAGATGATTTAGCTTATCCAGCAATGATGACCTTTTTGCCATCCGGATTAATTGGGTTAATTGTAGCTTCTTTAATTGCAGCTTTTATGTCCACGATTTCTTCCCACCTAAACTGGGGTTCTTCCTATGTAGTTTACGACTTTTATCAGCGTTTTGTTAAACCGGAAGCGTCAGAAAAAGAATTGGTTAGTGTAGGTCGTTGGAGTACTTTGATTTTAATGATCGCTTCAGCACTTTTTGCTTTATTATTAAGCAATGCACTTGAAGCCTTCCAGATTTTACTTCAAATAGGTGCAGGGACCGGCTTGTTGTTTATTATGCGTTGGTTTTGGTATAGAATTAATGCATACAGTGAAATAACCGCGATGACTGTTTCTTTTATTCTTGCACTTTATTTTAAATTAATTCATGCAAAACTCGGATTCGACCCAATTGCTAACGATATTCAACTTGTTTTAGGAGTTCTAATTACAACAATTTCTTGGATTGTAGTTACTTTATTAACCTCCCCTTCTGACACCAAAACTTTGAATGAGTTCTATAGGGTAACCCAGCCTGGAGGACCTGGATGGGACCAAGTGATTGAGGATGCAAAAAGTGCAGGAATCGATTTGATTACAGAGAAAAGAGCTTGGAATATCCCAACAGGAATATTGTGTATGGTGGCAGGATCTGTTGCTATTTATGGAGCTTTATTTAGTACAGGATATTTTATTTATGGTGAATATACGAACGGCTTGATTTTATTAACCGTAACAATTTCTGCGTTTTTTATTTTGAGAAAACTGATGAAAAAACTGATGTTTACAATATAATTTACTGATAAACTCTTACGTAATCAATTATAAATTCCTGAGGAAGAATACGATCATCTACTTCAGGTCCCCCAAAATTTCCTCCAATAGCTAAATTTAATAGCATATAAAAAGGTTGATTAAAAGGCCATTCCGCTCTGCTTTTGTTTTTGGGTTTAAAAGTATAAACAGGTTCACCATCTACAAAAAACTCGATTTGATCTTCATCCCAATCAGCTGCGTAAACATGAAAACCTACTTCAATAGAATCAATTTTTGTTTTTTTAGTGTTAATGGTTTCGCCATGACTTGCTTGGCTATGTAACGATGTGAAAATTTCACCAGGTTCTTTTCCAACATATTCTAGCACATCAATTTCCCCACAAAGAGGCCACCCTACTTCTGTAATGTTAGTTCCTAACAACCAAAATGCAGGCCATACTCCTTGACCCACAGGAAGCTTTGCGCGAACTTCAAATCGACCATAAGTATATTCAATTTTGTCTTTTGTTGTTATTCGCGTTGAAGTATAAACGCCGTCTTTTAATTTTGCTTGAATTACAAGATTACCATCCTGTAACCGGTGATTTTCTTTGGTATATATTTGTCTTTCATTGTTTCCCCAACCACACAGGTTTGGACACCCATCACCTAATTCAAAAACCCATGAGTCCAGATTTAATTTGGGCTGATTAAATTCATCAGCCCAAACTAATTTTCTCTCAGTTGCTTGTCCTTGAAGCACAAAACAATTTATTAATCCAATAAAAAAAGTGCTAAATTTCATTTATTTCAAACTAAAAGTAACTTTTCTATCTGTTGTGGAATCTGTTCCGATGAAAACATTAAAATCTCCTGTTTCTGATTCCCACTTGTTATTAGCAGAATAGAACTGTAGTAGTTTTTCATCAATTGTAAAAGTTACTTTTTTAGTTTCACCGGGTTTAAGATCTAATAATTCAAACCCTTTAAGTTCCCGTAGGGGCCTAACTGCGCTTGCGTGAATATCCTGCAGATAGAACTGTACAATTTCTTTTCCTTCAACTGTTCCCGTATTAGTAACTTCAACAGAAGCATCAATAGAGCCTGTAGCTGTCATTTCTGAAGAGTTTAATGTAATGTCAGAGTAGTTAAAGCTAGTGTAGCTTAAACCAAACCCAAAGGGATATAGAGCTGTATTTTCTTCATCACCATAGTGAGACCAAAATACACTTCCTTTATCTTCACCATCTGCACCCGGCCGGCCCGTACTTTTTCCGTTATAATACAAAGGCATTTGACCTACACTTCTCGGAAAACTCATAGGAAGTTTTCCTCCCGGGTTATAATCTCCATAAAGCATCTGAGCAATTGCATGTCCACTTTGTGTCCCTAAATGCCATGCCTCTACAATAGCAGGTAGGTGTTCGTCCGCCCAGTTTAAAACTAGGGGTCTACCGTTCATTAAAACGAGCACAATATTTGGATTTATAGCATAAATCTCCTCTAATAATTCTTGTTGAAGTCCAGGTAAATCTAAATTAGCTCGACTGCGTCCCTCTCCCGATTGAAAACCATATTCTCCTAAAACCATAACGACTACGTCTGCTTTGGCAGCAGCTTTTTTTGCTGCTGCAAATCCAGTTCTGTCCGTTTCGTTAATAGATACTTCTTCATGAAAACCAGCAGGAACTTTATTTACAAGTTTAACTCCTTGTTGGTGTTTAATTGTATTTCCGTTGTAAGCTTGTAATCCTTCTAGGACAGAAATAGCGGAATGATCAGCAGCACCGATTCTCCAATTTCCGAGCGGACTGTTTTTATCTGCGGCAAGGGGACCAATTAGAGCAATTTTTTGACCGTTTTTCTTTAGAGGAAGAAGTTCATTTTCATTCTTTAGAAGAACAATAGATTTCTTTGCCATATCTAAAACACCGTCTAAAATTTCTTGTGAACCAGTCACTTCTTTTTCACGTCCTTCGTCTAAGTAGCGATAAGGATCTTCAAATAATCCTAATTCATATTTTACTTTAAGAATTCTTCTAACCGCATCGTCAATGTCGGCCAGTTTTACTTTTCCTTCTTCTAATAATCCTTCAAGTTCATCATGATATATGTACGATTCCATGTCCATGTCAGAGCCAGCGTTTAAAGCTAATTCTCCAGCATGTTTTCTGTCTTTAGCATAACCATGATCCATCATTTCTCGAAGAGAACCCCAGTCAGAAACTACAAACCCATCAAAGTTCCATTCGTTTTTAAGAACATCACGTTGTAAGTATTTATCTGCAGTTGCTGGAATACCATTTAAATCATTGAATGAATTCATAAATGTTTTTACACCCGCATCCGAAGCTGCTTTGAATGGAGGTAAAACAACATTATGAAGTGTGTTTAATCCAATATCTACGGTGTTATAATCACGTCCACCTTCTGCAAAACCATAGGCAGCAAAGTGCTTAGCACAAGCAGCAACAGTGTGAGGGGAGGATAAATCATCACCTTGAAACCCTTGAACACGTGCAGCAGCTATTTTACTTCCTAAAAAAGGATCCTCACCAGCACCTTCCATTACTCTTCCCCAACGGGCATCACGAGTAATATCGACCATAGGAGCAAAGGTCCAGTTTATTCCAGCAGCAGCTGCTTCTTTTGCTCCAATTGCTGCGGAATTTTTTATTGCCTCAAGATCCCAACTTGCAGATTCTGCCAGCGGAATTGGACTGATGGTTTTATATCCATGAATTAAATCAAAACCAATGATTAGCGGAATTCCCAAACGCGATTTTTCAACCGCCACTTTTTGAACTTCGCGAACTTCTTTAACTCCTCTTATATTTAACATAGAGCCAACAGAGCCTTCTGCTAAATGGTTGTATTTCACTTGGGCATCGCCTCCCTCAGGAACGGGTCCAGTTACATTCCAAAAACCATTGTATTGGTTCATCTGACCTATTTTTTCTTTTAAGGTCATTTTAGCCAATAAGGTTTCAACTTTTTGTTCGATTTCATTTAATTGCGGTTTTTGATCACAAGAGATGGCACCTACAATTAAGAGTAGATATATATAGTATTTTTTATACATTTTAATTTTTATTAGGTTGGATTTATTTGTAAACTCTTACGTAGTCGATTTCCATCACACTTTCTGTATAATCACTTGGAATATCACCTCCTAAAGTTCCTCCCATTGCAACATTCATGATTATGAATTGAGCTTCATCATAAGGCCAATTTGCATTGTTTTTGTTAGGGGGACTATACGTGTAGTACACTGTTCCGTCAACAGAGAATTCAATTTTATCTCTTGTCCAGTTCATTCCGTATACATGAAATTCACTAGTAGAATTGGGTAGACTTTTTTCACGTACGTTTCTAGTATTACCAGAGCTTGAATCGTTGTGCAATGCAGATGAAATTTTTGTTTTATCCCATCCTTTTTGTTCCATAATATCAATTTCTCCACATGCTGGCCATCCAACTGTTGGAAAGTTAGATCCAAGCATCCAAAGCGCAGGCCATGTACCTGCAGAAGCTGGTAACTTTGCCCGTACCTCAACTTTTCCGTATGTAAAAAAATATTTTCCTTGTGTTTTTAATCTTGCAGAAGTATAATTTGATCCGTTGTAATTTTCTTTTCTAGCGGTTATTGAAAGAATTCCATCCCTTATAACTGCATTTTGAGTTCTGTCCGTATAAAATTGAACTTCATTATTACCCCAACCATTATTACCAATGTCATAAGTCCATTTAGAACTATTTGGTGATCCATTGTCATTGAATTCATCAAACCAAACTAAGGTATCATTCAGTTGTTCTTGATCAGGATCAACCGGCACTGGATCATCTCCTTCAGAACTACAGGAAGCTAATAATAGGACAACCAGCAAATTGGGTATTATTCTATTTTTTAATTTCATTACGTTATACGTATTTATTAAAACAAATATACTTTTTTAACATAAAAAAACCCCCCTTTTTGAAAGGGGGGTTAGATAAGTAGTATAATTAGTTTCCAGATCCCATAACGAAATCATCTATGTATGCTGTCACTGCTTCATTGTTGTTTTCTCCATTAAACTGAACAACAACTCTACTGAAATTAGTTGCAGCTGCATGATCAGAAAAATCAAACGTTAGTGTCTGCCAAGTGTCATAAGTGTAACTCTGTATAACAGATACTTGTCCATTCCAAGGTTCAGAGCTAGTCTTGTCTTGAAGTTTCAACTCTAGTTGAGCTGGTGCTCCAAAAGCAGTTGATGGTGTTGGAACAAATACTTTTACAGTAATTATATTATCTGATGAAAGGTCAAACGGTGTCAACACGTCAAAAGAAACATTTGCATAAGCTCCAGCTCCATAATCTTCATATTTAGCAGCATTTGCAGACGTATTTATTCCTGTTGAACTTGGGTTAGCTTCTGTAATTAAATTAGCATCTCCTGAAAGAGTTCCTAGATTATTTGCATTCCAATCAATGTTTCCATTTCCTTCAAAATCATCAGAGGGTAGCGCACTAGTCGCCGGACATCCGTCATTATCAACTTCTCCAGCATCATTCGGACAAGTGTCTATAGAGTCAACAACTGTATCTCCATCTGTATCTGGCACAGCAGTTCCATCACTACCACCCGTAATATTATCAACGTAGTAAGTACCTGTAGTGTTAGTTCCAAACCCAATGAAAAATGCAACTTTATAATAATTTCCTAGATCCGCTAGAGCAGCATCTCCATTAGGGTAACTGTTTCTTCTGTTATTTCCAAAGTCAAACGACACAGTTTGCCATCCAGCTTCAGATGCGGTAACTTCAACTTCAACATCCAAAAATGCAGAGTCAGTAGTTGGTTGTCCTTCTAGTTTGGCTAAAAGAATAACGTCCTCTGCATTTTCTTGCCAAAAGTCCATTTTGACAACTTGGTTATCAGATTGAGTCATGTTAATTGTCGTATTCGGAGCAAGTATAAAAGCTTCATAAGCATCTCCTGTTGTAACAACTTGCCCTACATTAGATGAAGAGTTTGCTTCAGAAGCATCAGGATTTGCTAATGCAGTAATTTCTGAAGATGCAGCAATTAAGGTAACATTATCGCTTCCTTCAAAATTAGCAATAGATCTTGGCGCAATATCAAGACCTGTAATCTCGACATCGTCATCTTTGCTACATGCTACAATAAATAGAAGAGCAAATAGACTGTAAAATAAATTTTTAGTTAGGTACATAGTTTTAAATTGTTGGTTATTATTAAATGAATCAGACGAATGGTCTAAAACATTATTTTTGTTTTTCTAAAACTAGTAATTTAATCTGTTAGGGATCGATAATTTAACTATACAAAAACTTTACTCAATTTTATTTGTATTCATTTTTTGAGCTCAAAAAGAATGTTTTTAATTATTTATATAAATAAATGATTTATAGTAATTTAAATTAAATCATACAATATTTATTTATCTATATGTATAGTTATTGTTAAGTAATATTTGTCAAAATATTACCTTTACAAAGTCATTATATAATCCACGATTCTTTGATCTCGTGTTAAATTCATCTTTTTTCTTAGTCTATAGCGTTTAATTTCTACACTATGGACTGATATGTTCAATAAAGGTGCAATTTCTTTCGAAGAAAGATTTAATCTTAATAAAGCACAGAGTTTTAAATCGTTGTTTGTCAACTTTGGATGTTTATTCTTTATTTCTTTAAAAAAGTCTTTATCAGCGTTGTTAAATGCATCTTCGAAAAACTCCCAGTCGTCATTCTTTTTTAAATTTTTATTAATTTTTTTAATCAGTTTTTCGGCTTTTGGATCGTCGTCCATCTCGGTCAAATCCTTTTTAATCTTATTCAGGAAATCATTTCTTTTTAGAGTACTCATTGTTGCAATTGCGAGCTCTCTGTTTTTACTTACAACATCGTTCTGAAGTTGCTCATTTTTAATTTTAATTAATTCCTTTTGATTTTCGAGTTCTATAAGCTCTGCTTTCCTATTATTTTTGATGATAATCTGCAGTTGTTCTTTTCTGTTTTTTCTTAAATAATATTCTCTAAACATTAATATGAATAAGAAAAAACTGATTACATAGACGCTGTTTGCAGTGTTAGACCAATACCATGGTGGGAGTATTGTTATTTTAGGTGAAGTTATTATTTCAGATTCCTGTTCTCCTATTTTTGAACGAACCTGAAATGTGTAGTTTCCAAAATTCAAATTTTCAAATTTTACAAAAGGATGTTCATTCCAAGAACTCCATTTTTCTTGTTTACCTAACAGTCTATATTGATAACTCGTCGGATAGTATTTTTGATAGACATTGCTGCTGTATTCAAAGGTTAAATTGTTTTCATGATTAGCAATTATTGTTTCTTTTTCAAGTGATTTTACGTCTCCACTTTTTGTTATTATAGCATCTAGTTTGATCTTAGAATCATTATTTCTTATTTTTCCTAAATCAACTAAAACATACCCTTCGTTAGATCCAATTAAATACACGTTTTGTCTTACAGGAGCAATATGTTCAAAACCGGAGATGCTTTTTCTGTTTTTTTGATTTAGATAAAAGGAGTTATGAATTAATTTTTTTCCAAAAACATCTTTTGTAAAATAATGCATTTTGTTTTTTGTTATGAACCAGAGTCTATTCTGATCGTCTGCAATCATTTTACCGGTATCATATTCATCCGGCTTCAGAAGTGAAGAAATCATATGGTCTTTGACGAATATGTTTTTATTAAAATCATATTTAAAAACCCCTTTCTTGTAATAATAATAGATGTCGTTGTCAAATGAAGTTAAACCTGCGTTTACACCCTTTTCAACACTTATCTCTTTCTCCTGACTGGATATCTTGCTGTATGTTTTGTCAATTTTTAATTTAAAAACGCCTTTATATTCGTGACCAACTAGGATTGTGTAAGGGTCAACAAATTCAAATAAACGGGATGATATATCAAAACCTTCAATTTTATTTTTGTACTTCCAAACGTTGTTTTTCTTTTCTAAAACATGTATTCCATTATAATTCCCTTGGAAAATTAAATTTTCATTTGTCGGGTGTTCTTTGAAAATCCAGGCACCTCCAACAGTTCCAATTTTTCTAACTTTGTTCTTGTTAATTACAAAAGTTCCTTTGTCTTGTCCTGCAAATAAGGTGTTTTTTAATATTTGTAAATTCCACACTTGCCCAGAGGTTTTAGGTATTAGGGTGTAGTTGTTTTCGGTTTCTTTTTTAGAAAAAAGTCCCCTGTTGGTTGCTAAATACTCATATCCATTTATTTTTCTGGAGCCATAAACAGTACCTAATTCATCCCAATGTTCTTTATATTCATAAAATGCTGCTGCATTGTTAATACAATTAATGCCATTGTCAACGCCTATCCAAGTGTTTTTTTGCTGATCTTCGAAAATACTTAGAGTGGTGTTATTTAATAATCCTCGAGTTTGATTCAGTCTTTGTATTATTTCTCCTTCTTTGTTAAGTTCAAATAGACCATTGGCTATTGTACCAATAAGCAGGTTATCGCTAGCTAGTTTTTTCACATCATAAAACGTGAATTTTGACAATTCTTTTTCAGCTTTTATTTCCCATTTTTTTATGTCATTTAAATCAGTAAGATCATAAAATCCTGATTTATTGGTCACCGCTATTTTTTTAGATCCAACATTAAAAATGCCAAGTACAATTTGCCCTTTAAATGTCGAGAGGGTATTGATTTGTTTTATTACTCCTTTTTCGACTATCGAAAGCCCGTTTATTTCTTCAAATATATATAACTGATTATTCGATTTAAAAGACTTTAAAAGAGTTCCCTTGGGCTCGATGGTTTTAAATGAATTGCTGTTAACGTCGACTATAATTAAACGGTCTAATGATTGAAAAACTACCAGTTCATTAAACTCAAGGACGTTCCAAAACTGTTCATCTTCGAGAATATCTATATTCAGTTTTTCGACTAGTGATTGGTAATATAAACTCCCATTTTCTTTTGGGAGCCAATATCCAAAATCCATATAGGTTCCCGTATAAATTCTCTTTTTTACTTTTTTAACAGATCTAAATATAGTTCCGTTAGGACTTGGGTATAAATTCCATTTAGAACCATTGAATTCTAGGAGTCCTTTATTGTTTGCGAAGTAGATATTACCATTTTCACCTTGAGTAATCATCCAGTTTTGATTACCAGACCCTGTTTGTTGAGGGCTAAATTTTTGTATAGGTGGAATTTCCTGACTTTTTAATAAAAATCCAGTAAATAAAAGTAGTATAATAACGGCTTTAAATCTCATAAGATGCTGAAATTGAATTCAATTTACATCAAATTTAATTTAATTAGGGTTAAGAATTCTTTTAAATTAATTATTTTTTAAACTAAAAATGTATAGTTTTTTAACGGATCATTTCTTTGATCACATCGATTGCGGTCATTATTTTAATCTTATGGACCGAATCTTTTACGTTGTTTGTTTCTACTTTTTCTATTAGGAGTTCTAATAATTCTGCTGCTGTTACTTTGTTATTCATATCTTAAATTTTAAAATTTCATAGGAACTTCTATTAGAAATATTTTAGAGCTCATTCCTGGTTTAAGGGTGAGAGTTTGAGTGTCCCAAACTCCAAGAGCATCTCTTTTTTTTAGTGACTTATCGTTGATTATTGTTTCTCCTTCAATTACAAAAACATAGACTCCGTTATTTGAATCCTTTAAGGTGTATGTTTTTTCTTCATTATCATCAAACTCACCCAGATGCATCCATGCATTTTGATGGATCCATACACCAGCATCATCTGAATTAGGAGATAGTATTTGATAAAATTGATTATCATTCTTTAATTCTCTAATTGATAATTGCTCATACCTTGGAGTTACATTTTGTTTATTTGGAAAAATCCAGAGTTGCAATAGGTTAATTGCTTTATCCCTGTTTTTGTTGTATTCACTATGTTCAATTCCGGTTCCAGCACTCAATACTTGTATGTCACCTTCTTTAATAACCTCGGAATAGCCCATACTATCTTTATGTTCTAAATCACCTTTTAGGGGTAGTGTGATTATTTCCATATTATTATGTGGGTGGGTTCCGAAACCCATTCCAGCGGCTATGTCATCGTCGTTAAGTACACGAAGTGCACCAAAGTTCATTCGCGAAGGATCGTAGTAGTTGGCAAAACTAAAGGAATGGTTTGCATTTAACCATCCGTGGTTTTGATTCCCTCTAGTGTTTGCAGCGTGATATACTGTTTTCATAGTTGCTCAACATTTGTAGGTACAAATATAGATGATTTTTAAGTTACAATTCAACATTTTAATCAAGCTGAAGTTTATTTTTTTTTGCGTTTTATGATTCTTTGAAGCTCTTCGTTTTTTTTGTCAACCACTTCTTTAAGTTTTCTAAGATATGCTTCGTCTTTTTCTTGACGAGCAATCTTTTTGTTCATTTCAAAGGTCATGTTTTTATAGTCTCTATAGGTTTTCACTAACAGTCCAATAATTATTACAGAAGCTGCTAAAATCACTAACCATTCTTCACTAGAATTAAAGTACATTGTTATGAGATTATTTTTTATTAAGTAGATAAACAGAAACTCCTATTAAAAATATTCCAAGAGCCAGATAGGGATAGTCTATATAACTCAGCATGGAATAGACATATCCAGTTACCGAAAAACAGATTAACCCTAAGATTAATGGGATTGTTTTTATTATTTTTAGAAACATAATCTTTTTAAATTTGAATTTTCAATTTACAAAAAACAACCTTTATTTTAATTTTAATCCTTAAGTATGATTCTTTCTTTTTATTATGTTCTAATTTCTATATTTATTCAAACTCCTAGTTTCGAAGGAAAATGGGTTTCAGTGGACGATGAAACAGGTCTTGAGAAGTCGATAATTAACTTATATGTTGAAAATGAAAAGCTTTATGGCAGGATTGAAACTCTTTTGCTTCCAGAAGATAAAGGTAAGTTGTGTTTGAACTGCCAAGGCTCTGAACTTAATACGCCTATTGAGGGTTTAGTTATACTGAAAGGTTTAACTAAAGAGGGCGAGGAGTGGACAGATGGAACAATTTTAGACCCCGCTAATGGCAAGGAGTATGATTGTACATTATCTTTAAACGGATCCTCTGAACTAAATGTTCGTGGTTTTATTGGTTTTTCTTTTTTAGGGAGAACCCAAAAATGGAAACGATTTAAATAAGTTACATTTAAATTAAACTTACTCCTTTCATAAATTCATCAGCATATCGATCTCGGTTTAGTCAATCCTTTAAGTTTAAACATTAGGTGAGGAAGTGTTATATTCGTTCAATGAAAAGTTATGTCCTTCTATGTAGTTTGTTATTTTCTTTAACCGTTAGCGCTCAAAGAAAAGTTGAGCGTTGGATTGATGAAAACAATGTATTGCAAGGAGCTCAAGTTTCTGTAAGTGTTTTTGATTTAAAAAAACAAAAGTTTAAACTTACCTACCGTTCAGATAAAAATATTTTACCAGCTTCAACAATTAAACTGGTTACTTTTTTGGGTGCTTATCAAACTTTTGAGAAAGAGCTTCCGTTTTTACATTACATAAAAAAAAACAATAGAATTTATTTTTGGTCTAGCGGACACCCATTAATTGGACATCCAAAATATAAATCTGATACTGTACTTAATTTTTTGGCAAAACAGAAAGATTCACTTTTTTTTATACCAAGACCTATTACTTCTCCATCGCAAGGAAAAGGATGGGCTTGGGATGATGAACGGTTTAGCTTTTCGGCAAAGAAATCTAGTTTCCCATTTCATGGGAATCTTATTGAAATTATTTCTGACCCCAATATGGATGTTTTAAAGATAAACCCTTCTTTTTTTAAAGATTCCATTTCCTATTACAGAAAAAATTCTGCTTATGATGTAAATGTGAATGATTTCAAATACCAAATCAGTACAAAAAAAGCGGATACACTTTATGTTCCTTTTGATCCTTCAACAGCAACAACCTTGAGGTTCTTAGAAAACGAAATTAAAAGACCTGTATATTTAGGTATAAAATCAGATATTAATAATGAAGACTACAAATCGTTATTTGATGTTTCTGAAGAGGTCTATAAGTCTCTTTTACAGGAAAGCAATAATCAAGTAGCGGAGTCTTTGTTGTTAATGATCTCCGGGACATTAGAATGGGACTTTAATACAGAAACTGGAATAGAACACGTTAACAATAAGAATAGAGACCTAGCTGCAGGAATTTCTCAAGTTGATGGTTCTGGATTATCTCGTTATAATCTTATAACTTCAAAAGTCCTGGTAGAAGTTTTAAATAAAATATATTCAAGACTAGGCGATGCTGAGATAAAAAAATATTTTGCTCAACTTAATAAAGATGGAACATTAAAAAATTACTTTGAAAAAGAAAAACAAGCTTTTAAAGTTTATGCTAAATCTGGAAGTTTAAGAAACAATCACATTTTGGCTGGATACATTTATTCAAAGTCTAATCGACCCTATGCTTTTGTTATATCAGTCAATAATTACAGGTCAGGTAAAAAAGCTATTCAAAATACGATTACCAACAAATTAAAGGGATTATATGATAAACTTCGATAGTTGAGGTTAATAACACCGAGTGTTAATAAGTCTCCTTAGCTTCAGGTTAACTACTGGGTATTTTCTCTTATATTTGTCGTCTGATCGTTATAAGTCTTGTAAAAAAGTCTTAAAAAATCTTTTAAACCTCTGTTTCAATACAGAGGTTTTTTTTTAGATAATCCGAAAGAAATTCTCCCAAACCTTTTATTAGTAGGTTTTTTACTGCAATAAATTATTTTATTTTTTTACAAAAACTATTTGAAATTTCAATTATATATTTATATTTGCAAACAAATGTTAATCTAAAAAATAAAAGCATTATTAATTTTAATTTAAATTTTATCAAAATGAAAAAAGGTTTATTAAGTCTTTTGGCGGTTGCTCTAACGATAGTTAGCTGTCAAGATTATGATGATCAGTTTGCTGAGCTTACTGGTCTTGTTAACGATCTATCTACTGAAGTAGAAGGATTGACTCAGGTTCGGACACTACTAGATGCATTAAGCACTACTGTATCAGGACTTTCTGCAGCGATTACTAATGATTCAACAGGCTTAGCTAGTTTATCTGCTGATTTACAGGCTGCTCAAGATACAATCGATCTGATTAATCTTTCTTTAGCTGATGTAGCTTCTGCTGCTGATCTAGATTTAATCGATTTAGCTATTGCTGCTTTACAAGAAG
>Ga0233438_10000735_pt1 | contig 39824 bp, 32 predicted proteins | sample SI_123_September_FD_182720 | JGI IMG/M metagenome (GOLD analysis project Ga0233438, IMG submission 182720) | Seawater microbial communities from Saanich Inlet, British Columbia, Canada - SI_123_September2016_10_MG | ecosystem: Environmental > Aquatic > Marine > Inlet | place: Canada: British...
CTAAAATGAAAACCAAGTCTAGTGCCAAGAAACGTTTTAAAGTAACGGGTACTGGAAAAATCAAAAGAAAGCATGCGTTCAAAAGCCACATTCTAACGAAGAAGTCTAAAAAACGTAAGCTTGCTCTCACGCACAGTACTCTAGTACATGCGAATGACGAAGCAAACATTAAACAACAATTGCGTTTAAAGTAAACGTTGTTTAGGTTAAAATTATTTTTATAAACCATGGAGTTGGGCCGTTAAAAGTATTCAAAAAATTGAATCGCCTGCTACAAAAAACATTTAAGAAATGCCAAGATCAGTAAATTCAGTGGCCAAAAGAGCCCGAAGAAAAAAAGTATTAAAGCAAGCCAAAGGATACTTTGGAAGACGTAAAAACGTATGGACAATTGCAAAGAACGCAGTTGATAAAGCCATGCTTTATTCTTACAGAGACCGTAGAAATAAGAAAAGAACATTCCGTGCTTTATGGATCATGCGTATCAACGCAGGAGCCAGAGCTCATGGATTGTCATATTCACAATTTATTGGGAAACTAAAAACGCATAACATCGAATTAAACCGAAAGGTATTGGCTGATTTAGCGATGAATAACCCAGAAGCTTTCAAAGCTATTGTAGATAAAGTAAACTAGGGCAACTAGCCTATTGTATCATATTCGCTTATATGTAAATGCCCACTCAATTGAGTGGGCATTTTTTATGTATTAAAAATTAATCTTTGTCTGTTTTATAAACGTGAGGATTCTCGACAACTCCTTTTTTAAATAGCTTCCTAAGGTTCATTCTTAAAAAAGAATCTAATTTTAGAATTTGATTTCTTATTTTTTGATGAGGCCTCCCTCTAAAGGTAGTGACATGAAATTTATCAGTATTAGAAAGTGCAGTGTTTGAGAAATAGTAATTAGACACACAGTTTCGGGAAGCATCAACCACGACAGGGCTTACCGAATGCCACGATTTATCATGAGTAGCCATAACAATGAGCCGGTTAAATCGAGAGTGTAACGTAATTTGATCGTGCTTTAAACCGTTGGGCCAAATTTCTAAATGACCGCCATTAGAGTCCTTCCAATTTGGAGTCACATAAAACAATAAATTCAAGACCCGCCAACGGTCCCGTTCCTTGTCATGAGAATTATCTAAATGCGGATTTAAAAACTGAGATTGTTTCATAGAAGACAACCCACCTGCGTACAAATTTTTATCTGGTTCAAGTATTTTAATATTACAAACCTCTTTAATCAAATCTACAACACTTTCCTCTTGAAACGCATAAATAAGTTCTTCTAAATCTCGTTTATATTGATTCATTTGAACCGCAATATACTTGTCTTCTCGAATGCTTTTTTTGAGAACCATCTTGTCATGTGATGGAAATTGCTTGTTAATGTGTTCAGTGATTTCTGAAGGTAATAAATCATCTATAAAAAAATAGCCAATCTGATTTTTAGATTCCTCATATTGTATTTTAATACGGTTTTTTTCTTGACTAATTCTATTCACAATCAGCTGAGCGAGATCTGTTCTTGATAGTGAAGGAATTGAATTCATATTAAAATAATAACAATTAGAAATGTAAGTAAAAAGAAATACTAATATACTAATAAAAGATTAAGTTTTCTTCTTTTTCTTTCGGGCTGCAGGAAATAAGACATTGTTTAAAATCAGTCGGTAGCCCGGCGACGTCGGATGTAAGTCCAATTCGGTTTTAGGATCCCCTACTCTATGCGTATAATCTTCGGGATCGTGACCTCCATAAAAAGTAAAAAATCCTTGCCCTTTGATGCCATGAATATACCGCGCCTCGCCATTGGATTTATTTTCACCCATGACAAGAACATTGGACTTAACTTGATCTCTAGAATATGAAGTAGTTTGCCCCATAAAACCTTTTACCAGTGCCGTATGGTTTTGATTGAGCATGGTGGGAATTGGGTCCCATTTGGCAGAATATTCCATCAGAGTAAAGTAATCTAACTCTTTCTGAATTTGACGTCTTTGAGTCATATCGATACTTGAAAACTCATATACTTTTGGATCGCGTTCCAAAATGAAGTCTTTGAAAGCAAAGGTTTTAGAGTAGTCTAATTGTGATTGGTAATTGGGTGTGCTGCCATCTCCATCAAACATAGGCTCACAAATATCAAGTGCTTGAGCCGCCAAAGCAATATCGAAACTATCGGTGGCGCTACACATGGCAAACATGAAACCTCCTCCCAAAACATACTCTCTAATTTTCTGGGCGACTGCTAATTTTTGTTCAGAAACCTTATCATACCCTAAACTTGTGGCGAGTTTTTCGGCGGTTTGTTGTTGGTCGATATACCAAGCTGCATTTCTGTAGGCTCTATAGAATTTACCATATTGACCCGTAAAATCCTCATGATGAAGGTGCAACCAATCATAGAGTAATAAGGCATCATTCAAAACTTCGGTGTCATATATAGTTTCATAAGGAATTTCGGCATAGGTCAATACCATGGTCACAGCGTCGTCCCAAGGTTGTTTCCCGCTAGGAGAATAGACCGCAATTTTAGGTGCTTTTTCAAGAACAACAGCATCCATATTTTTACTCGGACTGCTTATTTCTTGAAGAATGGCTTCGGCTTCGGAATCACTAATAAGTTCATAAGAAACCCCTCTGATGAGACATTCTTTTTCGATGACGTTTCTATGTGGTAACAAAAAAGAGCCACCTCTATAATTGAGAAGCCACTTGACATTTTCTTGTTTATTTAAGGTCCAATAGGTAATCCCGTAGGCTTTCAAATGATTTTTCTGACTCTCAGCATCCATAGGAATGAGGATATAAGAAGCATGAATTTGAAAGGATAGCGCTAAAAAAAAACTCAGTAGTAAGTGTTTCATTGCTTAAATATACTCAATTTATTCGCTATGGAAATTTAATAGGGCGTATCATCATCCGAGTCTCCAAAGGCATCAGTTGGATCGACCCTAAAATCCTCTTGTTTGAAAGTGTCGTCATTAGCCGCTGCATTCATTTTTGAATGAAATTCGGTGTCAAACGGAGAATCAAAATCATCGAGATTATCAAACTTCCCTAAATGCCCAATAAATTTTAAACGGATATTTTCCAGTCCACCATTACGGTGTTTAGCGATGATAAATTCGGCTTGACCCTCGGAAGGAGTGTGTTGTTCGTCATCCCATTCGTCAATTTTGTAATATTCAGGACGGTAAATAAAAGATACAATATCAGCATCTTGTTCAATGGCACCAGATTCTCTCAAATCCGATAGCAATGGACGCTTACTTCCTCCACGGGTTTCCACGGCTCTTGACAACTGAGATAAGGCGATCACAGGGATGCTTAATTCTTTTGCGAGGGCTTTCAAGTTTCGAGAAATCATAGAGATTTCTTGTTCACGATTTCCACTTTTTTGTGAACCTCCTGCGGTCATTAGTTGTAAATAATCCACAACAATGAGTTTGATGCCATTTTGAGAAGCCAATCGACGTGCTTTGGCTCTTAAATCAAAAATGGATAATGAAGGGGTATCATCTATATATAAAGGTGCTTTTTCGAGAGCTTTTACTTTGACGTTTAATTGCTCCCATTCGTGTTTTTCGAGACGACCGGTTCTTAATTTCTCTGAGTTTAAACCTGTTTCAGAAGAAATCAAACGTGTAATTAGCTGAACGGAGGACATCTCTAGCGAAAAGAAAGCTACTGGAATACTTTGTGTGACTGCAATGTTTCGTGCCATTGACAGAGTCAAGGCGGTTTTTCCCATTCCTGGACGCGCAGCAATAATAATCAAATCACTTTCTTGCCAACCAGAAGTAAGTTTATCTAGTTTATCAAATCCTGATGGAACTCCCGAAAGTCCTTCTTTATTGGAGATCTCTTCAATTTTTTTCTTGGCTTGAAATACTAAATCTTGGGCTGTTTCGGTCGATTTTTTAATATTTCCTTGGGTGACTTCATACAAACGTGATTCGGCCTTGTCTAATAAATCAAAAACATCCTTGGTTTCATCAAAGGCATCTTCTATAATTTCGTTCGAAATTTTAATTAAACTTCTTTGAATATATTTTTGTAAAATAATCCGTGCATGAAACTCAATATGTGCAGATGAAGATACTTTTTGGGTTAAAGAAATCAGATAAAAATCTCCTCCTACTAAATCTAGTTTTGAGTTTTTACGCAATTGAGTTGAAACTGTCAATAAATCTACAGGTTCACTGTTTTCAAATAACTGAAGTATGGCTTCAAATATGTGTTGGTGAGCGTCTTTATAAAAAGCATCTTTGCTTAGAATATCAATGACTTCATCCACTCCTTTTTTATCAATCATCATCGCCCCAAGAACAACCTCTTCCAAGTCCGTAGCTTGTGGTGGGATTTTCCCTTTCTCCAAACTAATGAGTGTACTTTTGTCGTTTTTGTAAACTTTTACTGGTTCTGGTTGCTTCATTTATATCATTTAATCATTCTACTAGGAGATACTATTTTATCCTGCTCGTTTGTCAGTAACGAAAGTACTTAAAATATGAATAACAGTTGTGTTGTAAAGGTAAGGGTTACTCAACAATTGAACTGTTTATAAGTCTAAATTATTGTTGATAAGCATAAAAAAAGTCAAGCGATACACTTGACTTTTTTAATTTTAAGATAACGATAGTGGATTACCCATTGAAGACTCCCATTTGTGAGTACTTTTCCATACGTTGACCCACCAATTCTTTTGGTGATAAGTTTTTGAATTCATTATAAGACTTCATAATCTTGTTGGAAACTGTTGTAAATGTTTGCTGACGATCTTTATGAGCACCGCCTAGGGGTTCCTTCACAATTTCGTCCACCAACTTCATCCGTTTCATATCTTTCGCAGTAAGCTTTAATGCTTCTGCTGCTTGTTCTTTATATTCCCAACTTCTCCATAAGATAGAAGAGCAAGACTCTGGTGAAATCACAGAGTACCAAGTGTTTTCTAACATCAGGACTTTGTCTCCTACTCCAATTCCGAGCGCACCCCCAGAAGCACCTTCCCCAATAATAATGGTAATGATTGGCACTTTTAATCGGGTCATCTCAAGAATATTTCGAGCAATCGCTTCCCCTTGTCCACGTTCTTCAGCTTCAAACCCTGGATAAGCGCCCGGAGTATCAATCAAAGAAACGACTGGAATGCCAAATTTTTCAGCGGATTTCATCAAACGTAATGCTTTGCGATAGCCTTCGGGGTTGGCCATTCCGAAGTTTCGATACTGGCGGGTTTTGGTATTGTATCCTTTTTGTTGACCAATAAACATAAAACTTTGATCTCCAATTTTTCCCAAACCACCTATCATAGCTTTATCGTCTTTAAAATTACGATCGCCATGAAGCTCCAAAAAGGAATCTCCACATATGGCATTGATGTAATCTAGTGTATAAGGTCTGTCTGGATGTCTTGACAACTGAACGCGTTGCCAAGGGGTTAAGTTTTTGTAAATATCTTTTTTGGCGATATCCAGTTTTTTTTGAATCTGAACACATGTTTCAGAGACATCTACATTACTTTCTTCTCCAATGATTTGACATTTTTGTAATTGATCTTCTAGTTCCTTTATAGGCAACTCAAATTCTAGATATTCCATAGAAATTCAAGATTAGTTTTTAAGTTAGTGTGCAAATATAAAACTTTAATAGATTTCAGAGGTTAGATTTTGGATTTATTGATGTTTTTAAACACAGCGTTAAGAAGTACAGTGGAAATTATAAGACCTGCACCGAGATAAAATAATGGACGCATTGTTTCTGTTTGTGGGAATAATACAACTGCAAGTACAATTCCATAAATTGGTTCTAAGTTATATGTTAATACCAAAGTGTATGGAGTGATTTGTTTCATCACATGAATGGAGGCAATAAAAGCATAAGCGGTACAAATGGATGCTAATACAAATAGACAGATCCAATCTGAAAGCGTGAGTTGAAAGTATGAAGCATCAAATCCATCGCCTGTAAACGCTATAAAAATTGACATAAATAACACACCACTTACAAATTCATAAAATGAAATGACACTGGCTTTGTGATTTTTTACAAACTGGCCATTGAGAACTGCAAATAATGTAGAAAATAAGGCAGAAGAAATTCCTAAAGCGATTCCTAAAAAATACCGTATCTCTGTTTGTGTAATAAGGACTACCCCAATTATGACTATACACCCAAATACAATTTCATACCCAATAATTTTACGTTTATAAAATAAAGGTTCAATTAAGGATGCAAAAAAAGCGCCTGTAGAAAACATTGCCAAAGTAATCGAAATATTTGATGCTTTTATGGCGGCAAAAAAGGTGATCCAATGCAAGGCAATAATGACCCCTGCAGTTGAAAAATGGACTACGGTCTTCAGAGGAACTTTTAGTGACCTCTTTTTGAGTTTGATAAACAAAAACATTAAAACTCCAGCTATGGTCATTCGGTACCACACCAATGGAATTGCATCAATGGTAATGAGTTCTCCTAAAATAGCGGTAAAACCAGCTATGAACACCAAAAAATGAAGGTGTAGATAATTTTTAAGTTTATCGCTTTGCATTATAGAGAAGGTAAATGGCTAAACTTCCAAAGAGAATATTAGGAAACCAGACCGCTAGTAGTGGAGAGAAATCAGATTGCTCTGCCATGACACCAAAAACTTTATCAAAAAATACATAGATCATAGCAATCACTATCCCAAATGCTAAATTAACACCCATTCCTCCACGACGCTTGACAGAAGAAACAGCCACAGCAATTATGGTAAGGATGAAAACCGAAACAGGCAAACTCCATTTTTTATATTGCACTACCTTGTATCGGTTGATGTTCGAAGACCCACGAACTTCCTCGCGTGCAATGAAAGTCAATAATTCGCCGTAGGTTAATGTTTCAGCAACATACATTGGAGGGGTTAAGTCCTGTAAATCGAAGCTAAAAATAGTATCTTTTTTAGGACTGTATTCAAGCTGATCTTCGTCTTCGCCTATGGTTCTTAAATTGTAGTTTGTCAATTGGTAGGTACTGTCTTTTTCGACATATCGAATGACAGAAGCATGAATTTTATAGGCCAACTTATTCCCTTCAAAATGTTCGAGGGTAAAATTATTTCCACGCTTTGCTTTAGTATCAAAATTACTGACATAAATGTATTCATGATCATTTATTTGTCGGTGTATATGATGGGTTTCAATTACCTTATTATTACTTAAATACTTATATGTAAACTCATTAAACCCTTTACTTGCAATGGGAGCCCAATACATTCCCAGCATCAAAGCAAGTCCGGCCACAAAAGTGGCTCCAATTAAATAAGGTCGTAAAAAACGTGAAAATGAGACCCCAGAACTTAAAAAAGCTACAATTTCTGTATTGTTTGCCAGTTTTGAGGTAAACCAAATTACGGATAGAAATAAAAATAAAGGAAATAAGAGGGTTGCAAAATAAATTGTAAAATCGAAATAATAAGAAGCGACCTCTTCAAAAGGAACTTCATTTTCAAGAATACGGTCAATTTTTTCGGCAAGATTCACAGTAATTCCTATCGGAACAAACAGCAATAACATCATGAAAAATGTGAATAAATACCGTTTTAATATGTACCAATCTAGAATTTTCATATGCCTATAAACGATTATCCATTTGTTTGACCATCATAGCTTTCCAGCTTCCAAAGTCCCCTGCTATAATGTGTTTTCTTGCCTCGCGGGTGAGCCATAAATAAAAGCCTAAGTTATGAATTGTAGCGATTTGTTTTCCTAATAATTCGTTAACTGTGAATAAATGTTTTAAATAGGCCTTTGAATACTCAGTATCTACAAAAGTGATCCCCATAGGGTCAATTGGTGAAAAATCGTCTTTCCACTTAAGGTTTTTAATATTTATGGAACCATGGGCTGTAAATAACATTCCGTTTCTAGCATTCCGTGTTGGCATCACACAGTCAAACATATCGACGCCTAAAGCGATATTTTCTAAGATATTGATTGGTGTGCCTACTCCCATTAAATAGCGTGGTTTGTCTTCTGGAAGGATTTCACAAACAACATCGGTCATGGCATACATCTCATCGGCTGGCTCGCCTACAGACAATCCGCCAATGGCATTCCCAACCGCACCAGCATTGGCGATGTATTCTGCGGACTGACGTCTTAAGTCTTTGTATGTACTTCCCTGAACAATAGGGAAAAATGCTTGATTAAAATCGTATTTTAGAGGGGTCTTTTCTAGGTGATTTATACAACGATCCAACCAGCGGTGCGTCATGTGCATCGAGCGTTTGGCATAGTTATAATCACATGGATAGGGAGTACATTCATCAAAAGCCATGATGATATCTGCACCTATACTGCGCTGGATTTCCATCACATTTTCTGGAGTAAATGTATGCATACTGCCATCAATATGACTTTTAAATTTAACACCTTCTTCTTTGATTTTTCGATTGGCAGATAATGAATATACTTGATACCCTCCGGAATCGGTCAAAATATTCCGATCCCAATTCATGAATTTATGAAGGCCTCCCGCTTTTTCTAAAACATCTATTTGTGGACGAAGGAACAAATGATAGGTGTTCGCTAAAATAATATCAGGATTGATGTCGTTTTTAAGCTCCCGTTGATGCACTCCTTTCACAGTCCCCACAGTACCTACCGGCATAAAAATGGGGGTTTCAATCACACCGTGATCTGTTGTAATAGTGGCTGCACGTGCTTTGGTATGCGTGTCTTTTTTTAGTAAATCGAATTTCAAACGCTTAAATTACAGGGTTAATAGTCATTATTTCAGGATATAAAAGTAACTCTAATCCCTGAGCAAAAAACTTATGATTGCTATTATTTGTTGGAACGAGGCTTATAGTTAATTAAATAATCGCCTTTGGGTTTCCCTTCATCAAATGAACTGCCTTTTAGTAAAACACGAGTCTGTTCACGCGCTTCTTGATTGCTCCATCCTTCATATTCCATCCTATAAATTGCTGAGAATAGTTGAGCACGGCCCACTCCATGGTAACAGTGAAGCAGCACAGGATAATTCGCCGGATCGTCCATAATTTCTAAGAATTTATCTACCGTTTCCTGGGTTGGAACTTGATCGGTGCCGAGGTTAAAATAGGTGACACCTTCAAGTTTTTCAACTGCCTCTTTTTCTGCAGTAAGCTCTTGAGGGATTTCTGGGTTATTTAACTTGTCAGTTGTATGTGGAAATCTTAAATCAATCACACTGTTAATCTGATGATTTTGAATGTAAGTTGCAATTTTATCAGGAGGTATTACTCCCGATTTGTATACCTTATTTTCCGAAATTTCTTTAAAATTATAATTTAGATGTACATCATAAACATATTTTGAAGCTCCTATTACAATGATACTCAAAACAAAAAGTCCTATTTTTTTCTTCATCACTATTAAATTTTTAATTATAAATCTCTATCAATAATTCTATCGAAATAATCTTTTAAAAATGCTTTGCAAGCCAACTCAACCGCATCCATTTCTTGGGTTCTGTTCACTATTAAATTATTTTCTAAGTTCAAATCATTTATATCGTAAAACCCTATGGCTTTTACGCCGTCAAAGATACAAATTAAATTCCCCTTACTATATTGATAGTTTTGTCCATTAAAATTCATCACATAAGGAGTCATTCTATCCTCACTTTGGTTCACCAAACTTCGACCCCAGCTTCTAAATGGCACGTTATATCCGATCATATCTAAGATGGTTGGATATATATCAATCTGTTGCGCCAATTCGGTACTCACTCCCAAATATTCTTCATTAGGACTGTAAATCAAAATAGGAACTGCGTATCTGTTAATAGGGTTCAAATACTGTTCCTTATAATAAATTTGATTTGTGTGATCTGCCGTAATAATAAAAATAGTGTTTTCGAACCAGGGTTCTTTTTGAGCAGCTTTAAAAAATTGTTTGAAAGCAAAGTCGGTATATCCCACACATTGATGCATTGGGAGCGTTCCTTTTGGAAACACTCCTTCATATTCTTCAGGCACAATATAAGGTTCGTGAGAAGTCACCGAGAAAATTGTAGAGAAAAACGGAGTGGTTTTGGTGTTTAAAACGTCTTTGGTGTACTGAAAAAATGGCTCGTCCCAAATGCCCCAAACCCCATCAAATAAAAGATCATTATTAAATTCTGTTTTTCCATAATAGTGATCAAAACCTAAAATGTTTGAAAATCCTAAAAACCCCATAGACCCATTGGGGGCCCCATGAAAAAAGGAGGTGTCATAGCCTTCGTCGTTTAAAACGGAAACGACAGATTCTACATCTTGATTTGCAAAAGGAGACGACGTAAAGGCATCTTTAAAAGAGGGAATTCCTGCCAATACGGAAGACATCCCATGAATAGATTTTCTTCCATTTGCAAAGGCATTATTAAATATCAAACTTTTTGTTGCCAAAGAATCTAAAAACGGTGAGTACCCAATATAATCCTTGATTTTTGTAGAGTCATTAAATGCACCCATATATTCTCTGCTGTAACTTTCGGTAATAAAGACAACAATATTTGGCTTATGAGTTACGGATCTTTTGTAAACTTTTATCGGTTTTACCAAACTATCAACAACCGATTCTTTTACATCAAAAGGAACTTTTTTAAAGGTTTTCTTATTGAAAGTTCTAATAATTGCAAATGGCGTATTTAATACAAAATCTGCATGTTGGGTTTTGTAGGCGTGTCTGTTGGCATCTACTAAATTTATGGGACGTGTACTGTACTTAAAATCGCCTCGAATCCCTCCAACCATAAGGGTTGCCATAATAAGAAAAGAAATTACTGATGAAATGACATAAGCAAACAAGCCCTTTCTATAAGATTTTGTGCTCACTTTTATCTTATTGTAAAGGAAGATCCACAATGCAGAACACAGAAAAAACAGTAAAAAAACATGCCAGTAGCTCACTGCAAAACGCCCTAATATTTGAGGGAGATTACTTTCGTGTTCTATCACATCCCATTCGGAAACGGTAGTTCGACTAAAGTTAAATTTGTAGTAAATCAAATCTACAAAATTGAGAGCCATCCCTATTAAGTTGGTCAAGAAGTAAATAACAAACAAAAATTTCTGATATCCTCTCTGTGTATTTACTCTCAATGGAAGCATTGAAAACAATACAAACAAACTATTGAGATAAAAAATAGCAGTGGTATCAAATGCAAGACCGTGATAACTCAGTCTTAGGTACTCAAATACAGAATCAATTTCTAAAAATGAATAATTATAAATAAAAAATAACAAACGACTTAGTGCATAAAAAATATATACAAGTAATAGCCTGTAAATCATTACTTTATATTCTTGTAATCTGAGGAATTTTAACATGGAAATAATTCAAAAATATGTGTAAAAGTAGAAAATATATTACACTTTCAAACCCTGCTTCATTCTTTTTATAAATTGTTAGTTAAATTGTAAAAAATAGAAGATTAAATACTTTATCTCTTTAAAATTAAAATTATATTTGAAGATCGATTTTTTAACATCTAAAACCTAGCCAATGTCACACAAAAATTTACATGATTTAACAACCCAAGTTCGCAGAGATATTTTGCGAATGGTTCACAAAGTAAACTCTGGGCATCCAGGTGGTTCCTTAGGTTGTGCAGAATTTCTAGTTGCACTTTACACGAACATCATGTATCGCAAAGAAGGCTTTGACATGGATGGGATTGGCGAGGATTTGTTTTTCTTATCCAATGGTCATATTTCTCCAGTTTTATATAGTGTACTCGCACATTCTGGATATTTTCCAGTTGAAGAGCTGAACACATTTAGATTGTTAAACTCTCGATTGCAAGGCCACCCAACAACACATGAAGGGCTTCCGGGCGTTCGAATTGCTTCGGGGTCTTTAGGTCAAGGACTTTCGGTTGCTATTGGTGCCGCACAAACAAAAAAATTAAATAAAGATGCACATTTGATTTATAGCCTTCACGGCGATGGCGAATTACAAGAAGGTCAAAACTGGGAAGCGATTATGTATGCTTCTGCAAAAAATGTTGACAATATCATTGCAACCATCGATTTAAACGGAAAACAAATTGACGGTGCTACCGACGATGTTCTTCCGATGGGGAGCATCAAAGGAAAGTTCGAAGCTTTTGATTGGACGGTTATTGAAATCGAAGAAGGAAACGATATTGAAGCGATCTTAGAAGGAATGGCAACAGCCAAGGCAGCTACTGGCAAAGGGAAACCAGTTTGTGTCCTCTTAAAAACCATGATGGGTAATGGTGTTGATTTTATGATGCATACCCATGCATGGCACGGGAAAGCACCTAATGATGCACAGTTAGAAAGTGCATTAAATCAGAACCCAGAAACTTTAGGAGATTATTAAATTCAAAACCAACAGAAAATGAAAACTTATACATATACAGAGAAAAAAGATACAAGAAGTGGTTTTGGAGCAGGACTTACAGAACTCGGAAGAACCAACCCAAATGTAGTAGCCCTTTGTGCAGATTTGATTGGATCTTTAAAAATGAATCAATTTATTGAAGAAAACCCAGAACGTTTTTTTCAAATTGGAATAGCGGAAGCTAACATGATGTCCATTGCTGCTGGCTTGACTATTGGAGGTAAAATTCCGTTTACAGGAACCTTTGCTAACTTTTCTACCGGTCGTGTTTATGACCAAATTAGACAATCTATAGCATACTCTGACAAGAATGTGAAAATATGTGCCTCTCACGCTGGATTAACTTTGGGTGAAGATGGTGCTACCCACCAAATTTTGGAAGATATTGGATTGATGAAAATGCTACCAGGAATGGTGGTCATCAATACCTGTGACTACAACCAAACCAAAGCGGCTACCATTGCAATTGCGGATTATGAAGGCCCAGTCTATTTACGATTTGGAAGGCCTGCAGTGCCTGTATTCACAGCTGCAGACCAAGTGTTTGAAATCGGAAAAGCCATTCAACTTCAAGAAGGTTCGGATGTAACGATTGTTGCGACGGGGCATCTTGTTTGGGAAGCACTTGAAGCGGCCAAAGTACTGCATGATCAAGGTATTTCTGCAGATGTAATTAACATTCATACGATCAAACCCTTGGATGATAAAGCTATTTTAGATTCTGTGGCTAAAACAGGATGTATTGTGACAGCAGAAGAACACAACCACCTAGGAGGTTTGGGAGAAAGCGTGGCGAGAGTCTTAGCACTTCACCACCCAACACCACAAGAGTTTGTAGCAACTAATGACACCTTTGGCGAGTCAGGAACGCCTGCTCAATTGATGGAGAAATATGGACTTAACAGTGACAGTATTGTTGAGAAAGCATTGAAAGTTATTAAGAGAAAATAACGGTAACTAACTTACTGTTTAAACTAAAAAAGAGTCGCATATGCGACTCTTTTTTATATCTATAATATACTCTTTATTCTATTCTTTCAGATTCTGTATCATCCAAATAATTAGGAGTTCCGTTGCCATTATCGTCTAGGATTGTAACAAGATTGGCAGAAAAATTATTTCGATCAGAATTATACTTAACAGGCGAGATCAATTGATTGCTGTCTAAAATTAGTGACGCTAGCGTTGCTTCCAACTCTACTCTAGTATCCTCGGAGAAGGTCTGGATTCGCACTTCGTCTGCAGTAGGTGTTCCATCGCCATCATCATCAACATCTATAAAATCTACCACTAAATCTCCGTCTGTATCTTTACCATATAAGTTATAATCTTCTTCAATCACCTCCATATAGGTTGGGATATTATCAAAATCGTGATCCGAAGTTTCAGTTTGCAACAATTCAAATTTAAAAACTAAATTAGAATACGATGGAATTGAACCAGAATAGGTCGCATAGTACCCCAAACCTGAGGGTAAAAACATGACACCCATTCCATAGCCGTTATAAGATATAGTACCATCTGTGTTAGAAATAAAAGAATTAGAAGCGTTAAATTCTGGCATAACGCGACTCCAACCTGGAATTACTGCTGTTAAATCAAAATCTACTGGGGTTGAACTTCTATCAAAATTATAGCCATCCATAAGAGATCCTGAATAGTTGACACGTACTTTATCACAAAAGCGAGGAGATGAAGTACTTTCACCTTGCTTTATTCTTAAAATATAATAGTTGTATTCAACGTCTAAATAAGTCGTGGTTTTAAGCTCAACATCTGTCATCAAAAGCGTGGCATCCGAAGGCAATATATCTCCTACGGTAAGTTCTGTAATCACCACATCTGCAATGGTAGGATTAGCCAATGCATTGACTTCAGAAGAATTATAATAATGTGTGTTTAAATAGTTCACCAAAGTGTCATTATCTACAACTTGTTGTTCAGTACGGTCGTTTTCGGGCACGGATACTATATTATCATCGTCATCTGGACTGCAAGAAATAACTGAAATAATCAGTGCGCAAATGAGGAAGGTGTTGTATTTATGGTTCATATGTTTATATTTAAGGCTGCAAGATACAATATTATACTATTTTTGTATAATACATTAACGTTGTTTTAAGCATTTTATGAGAATCGATAAATATTTATGGTGTGTCCGCTATTTCAAAACCCGAAATATTGCTACCACTGCTTGTAAAAAAGGACATATCAGAGTAAATGATGCCATAGTTAAGCCTAGTAGAGATGTTTATCCTATGGACAAAATAGTGCTACGCTTGAACCAAATAAACTATCAATTGACCGTTTTGGACCTCCCCTCCAGTCGTGTGGGAGCTAAACTTGTGGACATCTATAGAATCGATACGACACCAAAATCTGAATTTGAAGCTCAAGAGCTTTTGAAGTATTCAAAAGATTATTACCGTCAAAAAGGCGAAGGTCGTCCCACCAAAAAAGACCGTCGCGAAATTGATGACTATTTGGAAAACGATGAAAACAAGGATTAATATCCCAAAAAATAAAACAGTTTTTTATCTTTGAACAAACAAACCCTATGGATTTAAAAGAAAATTGCATTCTGAATCACGATGAAATAAATCATAAAATAAAACGCATTGCGTATCAAATTTATGAATCGAATGTGGAAGAACAAGAAATTGTCCTTGCTGGAATTGAATCGAATGGGTATTTATTTGCTGAAAAATTAAGAACTGCCTTGGTTGAGATTTGTGACATCAATCCCGTACTTTGTAAAGTTGGCATCGATAAAAAAAATCCAACAAACCCCATTAAAACCTCAGTTTCGAAAGAGGCCTACACAAATAAATCTTTAGTATTAGTGGATGATGTATTAAACTCCGGAACCACCCTAATATATGGAGTCAAACATTTTTTGGATGTTCCTCTAAAGCAATTTAAAACAGCTGTTCTGGTCAATCGAAATCACAAAAAATACCCTGTCAAAGCCGATTTTAAAGGCCTCTCTTTATCGACCTCAATTCATGAGCACATCACAGTTATTTTTACAGGAAAAAAAACCAAAGTTATTTTAGAGTAATTCAGTCTGAATCCTGGCTAAAATTTCTTCTATAGCAAGGTTGTCCGTGTGTATCGTTAGTTCGGCTTGATTATAAAAGAAGGCACGTTCAAACAAGTGTTTGCCAATAAACTCTGGAATGTCTTCCTTGTTTAGATTGGCAATCAAAGGGCGTTTGGCTTTTTCGTGGATCAGGCGATCTGATAAATTCTTTATGGAAAGATGTAGATAAACAGTCTTTACATTGGGATGATTTACCAAAAATTGCATGGTATCGGCATAACAAGGTGTACCGCCTCCTAGTGCTAAAACCAGTGAGTCGGACTCATTACAAAGTTGTTTGACGGCTTGGGCTTCTATATTTCTAAAAAATATTTCTCCTTTAGAATCAAATAATTCAGAAATAGTTGCTTGCTGTTTTTGTTCAACAAATTCATCTAAATCTAAAAAATTAAAATCTAATTTTTTCGCAAGTCGCTGTCCCACAGTAGACTTACCACACCCCATATATCCTAACAAAACAATGATCATACTGTTTCAAAATTTGATTATAGCCTCTCTTAATTTATCAAGAACAAAAAAACAAAAAATAATCTGAAAAAGCATTGTTTAATTAATTAATCCCTTTATATTTGCAGCCGAATTGAGGAGAAAAAACGACCTGGTAGCTCAGTTGGTAGAGCATCTCCCTTTTAAGGAGAGGGTCCTGGGTTCGAGCCCCAGCCAGGTCACAAAAAAAAAGTTAAGTTCATTCTTAACTTTTTTTATACCTTTAACATTCATAATGCGCACGTGGCGGAATTGGTAGACGCGCTAGCTTGAGGGGCTAGTGGGAATTATTCCCGTGGAAGTTCGAGTCTTCTCGTGCGCACTTTGTGATTTTTGAGTTCAGTATTTTGATTGTAATGATTTTTTGGTTAATTTAGTTGACCCAAATCTTATCAAAACATGAACACAATTAAAAACTCCTTTAGTATAAAGGACTTAGAAAATTTGTCTGGAATCAAGGCCCATACCATCCGAATATGGGAAAAACGTTACAATCTTCTAGTTCCAGAGCGCACAGACACCAACATTAGAACTTACAATTTAAGAAGCTTACAAAAACTATTAAATATTAGTTTCTTAAACAGCAACGGCTTTAAAATTTCTAAAATTGCTGCACTTGATGAATTTCAAATTGCAGCAAAAGTAAAGGAAATGTCGTTTTTAGGAAGTACAGAAGATCATGCTTTCAATGCATTTAAACTCGCGATGTTAAATTTTGATCAAACTCTTTTTTACAATACTTATAACCGATTGTTAGAAGAAAAAAGCTTTCGTGAAATTTGTTATGAGTTTTTTATTCCCATTACTGAAAACATCGGTTTGTTATGGCAGACATTGACTATCAAAACTTCTCATGAACACTTTATTTGTGTCCATTTTCGTCAAAAAATATTGATTCATATTGAGCGAATCCAAAGCAGCAATCCCAGACCTGAAGGGAAAACCTTTGTGCTTTTTTTACCCGTCAACGAAATGCATGACTTGGGACTATTATTCATAAATTATGAACTTTTGAGTCGGGGATATCACACTATTTTCCTCGGAGAAAGCGTCCCAATTGAAGATCTCTGCATCCTTAATGATCTTTATGAAGACATCACATATATTTCTTATTTCACTGTCAAACCAGACCATGAAGAGGTTCCCAAATACTTGGAACGTCTTTACGACAAAGTGATTAAAAATACTGCAAATACGATGCGATTAATTGGACAACGTTTTAAGGGTTATGATGAAGCACAACTTCCAAAGAAAATGACACTCTATAAATCCATAAAAAAAATAGTTAAAGATTTATAAAAAATACTTAGACACTGACTCAGATGTATTGGCTTTTGCGTATTTTTATACGCGAAATGAAAAAAACAATACAAATTATAGGTTCTGGGTTTTCATCCTTGTCTGCGGCCTGCTATTTAGCAAAATCCGGACACGCAGTATCTATCTATGAAAAAAATAGAACCACAGGTGGAAGGGCTCGACAATTAAAGAAAGACGGATTCACTTTTGACATTGGACCTTCATGGTATTGGATGCCTGATGTATTTGATCAGTTTTTTGCAGATTTTGGTAAAAAAACTTCAGACTTCTACCAAATAGATAAGCTAAATCCCGCTTACAAAATATTTTTCGATGATGAAATCATAACCATCGGAGACTCTATGGGTAAAATCTGTGAGGAATTTGAACGTATCGAAAAAGGAAGTGGTAAAAAATTGAAAAAATTTATTGACAAAGCACAACGTAATTATGGAATTGCTGTTAATAAAATTCTTTATAATGCCCCTGGAATTTCGCCTTTAGAACTGGTTACAAAAGACACCATTAAGAGATTGGATCAGTTTTTTAAAACCATCAGTCAGGAGGTTCGAAAAAACTTTAGTAATCCAAAGTTAATTTCAACACTAGAATTCCCTTCCCTTTTTTTAGGGGCTAAACCAAGTAAAACCCCGTCATTTTTTAGTTTTATGAATTATGCCGATTTTGGTTTAGGCACATGGCATCCAAGAGGTGGTATGTATGAAATCATCAAGGCAATGGAAGCCTTAGCTTTGGAATTGGGTGTAAAAATATACACCAATCACCCTGTAGACAAGATAGTTGTTGAAAAGAATACTGTGAGTGGAATTGTCACCAAAAATGTTTTTATCGAATCTGATATCGTATTAAGTGGCGCTGATTATCACCACTCTGAAACCTTGTTAGACCCAGTTCACCGACAGCATTCCGAGGCCTATTGGGACAAAAAAGTATTTGCTCCATCCTCTTTGTTGTTTTATATTGGATTGGATAAAAAACTCAAAAATGTAGAACATCATAATTTGTTTTTTGATGCTGACTTTGAAAAACATGCCGAAGAGATTTATGACGATCCAAAATGGCCAAGTCATCCATTATTTTATGCCAATGTCCCTTCCAAAACAGACCCTTCAATGGCACCAGAAAGTTGTGAAGCCTTATTTATTTTGATGCCAATCGCTCCAAATATTGAGGATACTCCAGAACTCAGAAGCCACTATCTTGAAAAGATAATTGAAAGATTTGAAGAAAAAACTAAGCAATCAATTCAAAATAATATTATATTTAATAATTCCTTTTGTGTTGAAGATTTTAAATCAGAATATAATTCATACAAAGGAAATGCTTATGGAATGGCGATGACCTTATTACAAACGGCTTTTCTAAGACCAAAATTAAAGAGTAATAAGGTTAAAAATTTATATTTTACAGGACAATTAACCGTCCCTGGACCAGGAGTGCCCCCTTCTCTAATCTCCGGAAAACTAACCTCAGAGCTTATTCATAAAAACACTGAGTAAATGTTAAGAGTATTAGTTGAACTATTTAAAATTTAAGTCTATGAAGTCCATATTTGATATTGTATCACAAGACTGTAGTCGGATTATAACACAGACCTATAGTACCTCCTTTTCGATGGCCACAAAAATGCTGTCGAACTCCATTAGACAAGATATTTATAATATTTATGGCTTTGTTAGACTGGCTGATGAAATTGTAGATTCGTTTCATGACTACGATAAGGAAGCCTTGTTTGTTCAGTTTGAAGCAGATTTAGAATCGGCACTGGTTAACAAAATTAGCCTCAATCCTATTTTAAATGCCTTCCAACAAACCTATCACACCTATGCTATTGACAAAGACATGGTGGATGCTTTTATGAACTCCATGCGTCAAGATTTACACAAAACTGTCTATCACACTGAAGAAGAATATAAAAACTATATTTATGGTTCTGCGGATGTGGTTGGACTGATGTGTTTAAAAGTCTTTGTAAAAGGAGATCATGAACGCTATGAAGCTCTAAAGCAAACAGCTATGGCTTTGGGTTCTGCATTTCAAAAAGTAAATTTCTTAAGAGATTTAAAAGCAGATCACGACGAATTAAATCGAACTTATTTCCCAAATACAGATTTGAATAATTTAGACGAAATCTCTAAACAAGCGATTATTGACGATATAGAAAAAGATTTTTCTGAAGGCCTAAAAGGAATTAAACAACTCCCTTTAGAAGCTAAATTTGGAGTTTTTATGGCTTACCGATATTACAATCAGCTGCTTATAAAACTAAAAACAACTCCAGCGCTCGAAATCAAAAGTACCCGGATTCGAGTCCCCGATTATAAAAAAGTAGAACTGCTCACCCGAAGCTATGTTAAATATCAACTCAATCTATTATAACCACTATTATGAATACATTTTTATGGATCCTCGTTTTTTTAGGCACTTTTTCGGCTATGGAATTTATGGCTTGGTTTACGCATAAATACATTATGCATGGTTTTTTATGGAGCCTGCACAAAGACCACCATCACAAAGACCACAAAAGCTGGTTTGAACGCAATGACGCCTTTTTTATTTTCTATGCCGTTGTGAGTATGACCTGCTTTTACTTTTGGAGTTACGAGGGCTTTTGGGCGGGACTTCCCATAGGCCTGGGAATTATGGCATATGGCGCGACTTATTTTATTGTGCATGATATTTTTATTCATCAAAGGTTTAAGTATTTTAGAAATGCTAATAATTGGTACGCAAAAGGGTTGAGACGTGCGCACAAAATTCATCACAAACATCTAGGAAAAGGCGATGGCGAATGTTTTGGAATGTTGTTTGTACCGTTCAAATACTTCAAACGCTAATTGATGAACACTCTCTATCTTTTATTAACCTTAGGGTCTGTTTCAGTGCCATTTTTGTACAGTTTTCATCCGAGACTAAAACTCCATAAACGGTTTTTATGGATTTTTATTTCTATCCTTTTAACGATGTTCATTTTCATTCCATGGGATGTAATTTTTACAATGAGTGGAATCTGGGGGTTTAATGATACTTACTTTTTAGGATGTAAATTCTTAAGCCTTCCTATCGAAGAATGGTTGTTTTTTATTTGTATCCCCTTTGCTTGTGTGTTTACGCATTATGCACTCCTCCTCTATTTTCCCAATTTAAAAGTCAATAAGACTACCGCAAAAAAAATCAGTATCGTTCTTATACTTTTGTTGTTCATCCTTGCTGTTGTCAATTATGACAAATGGTACACAGTCATAAATTTCGGATTGGCGATTCCGTTAACCTTACTTGTGTATAAATATAACACCCTTTTACTACAACAGTTTTTCTTGACTTTTTTGGTGATGCTGATTCCATTTTTTATTGTGAACGGTATCTTAACTGGGAGCTTTATCGAAGACCAAGTGGTTTGGTATAATAATGCCGAAAACTTAGGTATTCGCATGGCGACTATACCTGTTGAAGACAGTATTTATGCCTATTCCATGATTTTATGTAATTTATTTTTGACAGAACTTTTTGTGAATAAATATTACAAAACAAGTGAAATCTAATTATAAATACGTTCTCTTAGGTATTGCTGGAGTTCTAATGATGACCTTAGTGCTGATATTTGGACTTAGAGCTCTTGTTGTTTCCATAGCCAATCAACGGACCTGCGAATGGGCAAATATTGACAATATCGAATTAAATGCAAAAATAGACATCCCTTCTATCATTGATTCTGATTGTGTGTATTTAGAATCAATCAACACAAAGAAGGCGTACTTTGAATTTAACTTAAATGATTTTGACGCTGATCATTATATTGAGGTGAATAAACTGAAGACACTCGACTCTAAACACATAGGCGTTGATTTTTTAAATTTTAATAGAGATTCCTTAAAACTTGACAGGCTTTACTATAAATCAAGAAACGGCAAAAAATCAAATTCTTATGTGTTGTTTGATAAAGTCAAAGGGCAAATTTGGGTGTCTATTCAGTACGCTGATTAATAAGCATAAAGATTTTTTGATGTGTTTTTATGAAAGATAATATACTTAAATTGACTTACCTTAATTTCTTTAAACTTAACACTCTTTAGACTCTTTTCTATTCTCTGCTATCTATTTTTATTTTCAGATCAACAGATTGCATAAAAAAACGAAACCTTTCATATATTAAAAAAGGTTTCGTTTTAATTTTTATCGAAAGTTGCTAAATAACTTTCGGAATACTAAGACGAATTATGTCAATTCTTAGGCATTTTGTTTTTTAATCAGATTCAATGCAGAACCTTCGTTATACCACTCAATTTGAGAATCGTTATAGGTGTGGTTTGCAATGATAACATCCTTAGAACCATCTGCATGATTAGCGTGAATGGTTAGAGGTTTTCCTGGTGCAAATGCATTTAAATCTACAAAATCAAAGGTGTCATCTTCTTGAATCAAATCGTAATCCGATTCAGTAGCAAACGTTAACCCTAACATTCCTTGCTTTTTAAGGTTGGTTTCGTGGATACGTGCAAATGACTTTACAAGCACTGCAGCCACTCCAAGGTGACGAGGCTCCATCGCCGCATGCTCTCTTGAAGAACCTTCACCATAATTATGATCTCCTACCACAATTGATTTTACATTCGCTGCTTTATAGGCTCTAGCCGTTGAAGGTACTGCATCATACTCACCATTTAACTGATTTTTTACAAAATTAGTTTTCATATTGTATGCATTTACAGCCCCAATTAAACAGTTGTTTGAAATATTATCTAAGTGCCCTCTAAAACGCAACCAAGGTCCCGCCATTGAGATATGATCGGTCGTACATTTCCCATGTGCTTTAATTAACAATTTTGCTGCGTCAATTGTATTGCCAATTGGCTCAAAGGGGTCTAACAATTGTAATCTTTCAGATTCTGGACTCACTTTGATCACAACTCCACTTCCATCTTCTTCGGGAGCAAGATATCCATCGTCCTTTACTTCAAAGCCTTTTGGAGGTAACTCCCAACCTGTTGGCTCATCTAACATCACTTCTTCGCCTTGATTATTAATTAGACTATCTTTCATGGGATTAAAATCTAAACGACCAGCAATAGTAATTGCAGCGACCATTTCTGGTGACGCAACAAACGCATGTGTATTTGGATTTCCATCTGCACGTTTTGCAAAGTTTCTATTGAAAGAATGAATAATAGAATTTTTAGGAGCATTTTTTGGATCTTCATACCGTGCCCATTGCCCAATACAAGGGCCACAAGCATTGGTAAAAATCTTTGCATCTAATTGTTCGAAAACACTTAAGATACCGTCTCTATCTGCTGTATAACGTACTTTTTCAGAACCTGGATTGATTCCAAATTCAGCTTTGATACCTAAACCTTTGTCTAAGGCTTGTTGTGCTATAGAAGCTGCTCTTGATAAATCTTCGTATGAAGAGTTTGTACAAGATCCAATCAATCCCCATTCAACTTTTAAAGGCCATTCGTTTTTAGTTGCAATCTCCTTCATATCTGATCCTGCTTTTGTAGATAAATCTGGTGTAAAAGGACCGTTTAGTAAAGGACTTAACTCTGATAAATTAATTTCAATGACTTGATCAAAATAATGCTCTGGATTTGCATACACTTCCGCATCTCCAGTTAAATGTTCTTTGACTAAATTTGCCGCATCGGCAACATCTGCTCTATCAGTAGCGCGCAAATAACGCTCCATTGATTCATCGTACCCAAAAGTAGAAGTGGTTGCTCCTATTTCGGCACCCATATTACAAATGGTTCCTTTTCCTGTACACGACATTCCGATAGCACCTTCACCAAAATATTCTACTACAGCTCCAGTCCCTCCTTTTGCAGAAACAATTCCTGCTACTTTTAAAATGACATCTTTGGGCGCGGTCCAACCAGAAAGTTTTCCGGTCAATTTTACACCGATTAATTTTGGGAATTTCAATTCCCATGCCATTCCAGCCATCACATCTACAGCATCAGCACCACCAACTCCGATGGCAATCATTCCCAATCCACCCGCATTTACAGTATGTGAATCGGTTCCAATCATCATTCCACCAGGGAAAGCATAATTTTCTAAGACAACTTGGTGAATTATTCCAGCACCTGGCTTCCAAAATCCTAATCCATACTTATTGGATACTGATTCCAAAAAGTTAAAAACTTCGTTGCTAGTATTTAAAGCACTTTGTAAATCAGTTCCAGCTCCGTTTTTGGCTTGTATCAAGTGATCACAATGTGTAGTAGTAGGCACCGCGACTTTACTTTTTCCTGCTTGCATAAATTGCAACAACGCCATTTGAGCTGTTGCATCTTGTAAAGCAATTCTATCTGGAGCAAAGTCTACGTAATCTTTACCTCGCTCATATGCTTTTGCAGCATTGTCGTCCCAAAGGTGACTGTAAAGAATTTTTTCTGAGAGTGTAAGTGGACGTCCAACAAGTTGACGTGCTTTTTCAATACGTCCCGGCATTTGTCGGTACACTTCTTTGATAACATTTATATCGAAAGCCATAATCTGTATAATTTTATTGCGTAATAATCGCTCGTAAAAGTACGAATTAAATAAAATTATATTCAATTAAAAAGTGAATAAGACGTGTTTATATCTAGAATTTAATTAAACGTAAACTTCTCTTTTAAAAAATAAATTATTATTAATATTAATGGGTTAAATCAATTAAAAATTTAAAAAATATAATATTAAAATAAACTTTCAATAATGGACTCTATTGAAATACCATCAGCTTCAGCCTTATAATTCTTGATTATTCTGTGACGAAGAATACTGATTGCAACGGCCTGAACATCCTCAATGTCTGGCGATAATTTTCCGTTGATCACTGCATAAGATTTGGCGGCTAAAATTAGATTTTGGGAGGCTCTAGGACCTGCTCCCCAATCCACATATTGCTTAATTATCGAAATTGCTTCCGAGGCGTTTGGTCGGGTTTTACCCACCATACTAACCGCATATTCAATAACGTTATCCGCAACAGGTATTTTACGGATAAGCGCTTGAAACTCTAAAATTTCGGAAGCAGAATAAATAACCTCAACTTCAGATTGTGGACTTACTGTTGTTAACTTTACGACTTGTACTTCTTCTTCAAAACTTGGATATGTAAGGTTAATTGAAAACATAAAACGATCCAACTGCGCTTCTGGCAAAGGATAAGTACCTTCTTGTTCTATTGGGTTTTGAGTAGCAAGTACAAAATATGGTGCCTCCAATTTATGATGATGTCCCGCTATAGTAACCGACCGTTCTTGCATGGCTTCTAAAAGTGCTGCTTGTGTTTTTGGTGGAGTTCTGTTGATTTCATCGGCTAATATGATATTTGAAAATATCGGACCTTTGATAAATTTGAACTGACGATCTTTGTCTAAAATTTCACTCCCTAAAATATCACTGGGCATAAGATCTGGAGTAAACTGAATACGTTTAAAATCCAATCCCAAAGCTTTGGAAATTGTGTTAACCATTAAGGTCTTTGCGAGTCCAGGAACTCCAACTAGTAACGAATGGCCACCAGAAAATATTGAGATTAAAATTTGTTCTATAACTGCATCTTGCCCTACAATGACTTTGGAGATTTCTTTCTTTAGAGTCTCATACTTCTTAAGGTGTTGTTTTAGTAATGCAACATCTGACATGGCTTAGTTAATTTTAAACCAGTTACTATTAAAGTCACAGCTACGTAATTCCCCATTAATTTTAATGTAAGTATCCATAATTTTTTCTTCTTGCCACTTCTCTATCGCGTTCAATTGTTTTTCTTGCAGTGCAAGTGCTTTAATTTTTAAGTAATCTTGAGCAAAGTTAGCTTCGTGCTCATCAACACGTGCAGTGACTGTCAAAATCTTAAACTTTATTGGATGCACACGATCTTGATCCTTAAGTACTGGACTTACCTCGTTGTCTTTCAGGTTTTGGATTTGAGAATATAATTCAGGGTCCATTTTAGTGAGTTCAAAATTATAATCTTGTGTTTCAGGGTTTCTAAGTTGACCCCCGTCAAATTTAGTTTCTTCTTCGTCACTTGCTTCTATTGCTGCTTCCGCAAAAGTAATTTCACCATCGACTATGCTTTGTCTTACTTTTTCTAGTTTCTCTTTTGCTTCTTTGATGGCTGCTTGAGTTACTTTTGGAATTAATAGTATGTGTCTGACATCAAATTCTTGACCTCTAATTTTTTCCAGTTGAATGATGTGATAGCCAAAATCCGTTTTAAAAGGCTTGGACACTTCACCTTCCTGTAAGGAAAATGCAACTTCTCTAAATTCTTTCACCATTAGCGGACGTTTCCTGTTAAGTGTAAATTTTCCACCGGTACGTTTCGATCCAGGGTCTTCAGTGTACAATACCGCTTTTGTAGTAAAACTAGCTCCATTATCCAAGACATCAGCTCTAAACTCGTTTAAACGTTTAATGACCTTATCTATCTCTTCTTGAGTTGTTTCTGGAACAACAACAATTTGAGCAACTCGCATTTCAGTACCAAACTGTGGACGTTCATCTTCGGCAATTTTATTAAAAAACTGACGGACTTCGTCTGGAGTTACTTCAATTTCTTCAACGATACTTTGTTGCATCATGGATGCCATTTTACCGTTCTTATTGAGCTCAAACATTTCATCTCGAAGTTCTTTTTCAGATGATTTTTTGTAGTAAGCAATCAATTTCTCCATAGAACCGATTTGCTCTGCAAATCCTTCTAATTGTTGATCAACATAAGACCTAACCTCTGCATCATTGACCTCAAGACTGTCTTGGATGGCATGATGGATATAGAGTTTGTCTTCCAAAAGTTTCCCAAAAAGCTGGCAACGAGTAATATCTTCTGTGGAAATCCCTCCTGCTTCAAGTTGAGTAAATTGCCTGTCTATATCAGAATCTAAAATAACAAAGTCACCGATCACAGCTGCTACACCATCTAGTTTAACACGTTGAACAGTATCGTTAACGGTCTCTTTTGGCGCTTCAACCTCAACAGTTTCTTCAATGATTTCTTGCGAAAAAGATGAAAGGCTTATCAATAAACAAAACCCTAGTACGTAATACTTAGTTATAAATTTCAAATTTTTTATTTTTAATTGCATCATTAACTATGTCACTTTTTAGTTGCTTGATGAGTTTTAATTTTCGATTATTAATGATAATTTGCTTTAAGGTTGGCATCACATATTCCATTGGTGCTTGGTTTCCTCGTTCTAAAACTTCATTAATTTGCATCAAATATAACCCTAAAGAATCTTTGAGCTGTATAAAATTTGGTTTTTTTAACAGTACTTTATTAAAACCTAATTGTAAAGGTTTAATTTTAGAAATAGCTTGTTCGGATTTTATCCAAATTGAGTCTTTTAGGTAAAATGAGTTGAATTGAATGGCTATAGAATCTAAACGTATTTGGTCTTCAGCATTGAAACGCTTGAACCGTTTTTTGACTTCTTCTAAATTTGATAGCTTTAAATTAACATTCACATATCTCATTTTCAAGAGATCTTCTTTTAAAACAAAAAGCTGCTTATTGCTTGAATATACATCCTCTAATTCTTGGTTTGAAATGGAAGTATCTAAGTTTTTATTTACCAAAGCTTCTACATAAGCAGAGGTGTAAAGATCACTCTTGTATTGTTGAACGAGCTGCTCAAACTCCGTTTGTGTTTCATTTGTAAGATTTAGGTTTGCACCATCAATAAGGAGTTGGGTGGTGGCCCAATTATTAATGATATTTTGAACGTAAATAATACTATCTGCTTCTGACTGATCTTTTACAAAACTAAAATCGATGTCTGATTCATACAAAAAAGCATCGTTGACTCTTGCCAAAGGTTTTTTCTCTGTGGAAGAAGACCTTAAATTACAGGCCGCCAATGTCACAAAAGATAATATTAATAGTTTGTTGAAGTAATTCAAAATTAATTAGAAATTAATGCCTTGACCTTTGCAAGTACGTCTTGATTGATATCCACCTTAAATTTGGTGCGTAATTCTTCTATCCACTCAGATTCTAACGCTGTCTGATAATCTGCAACCAGTTGTCCTTTTGCCTCCTCATAGGTTTTTAGAGACTTTGGTTTCAAAGCTTTTACATTGACTACATAATAGTTTGCATTTTCATTAATCAGCTTTGAAAGTCCAGTTTCAAAATCAATGGTTTTGGGGAGTATTGGATTTCCTAATTCTAGTTCACCACTTGAAAAAATAACATTTTGCTGCTCTTTGTTAAGTAGGTCATCTATCATTTTATTAGACTTGTTTTTAGCCCAATACTTTCGAACCTTTTTAACGTATTTTGCCTTGCTTGAACGCGCTACAGAGCCCACAATTCTATCAGGCCAAACATAGTTCTGTTTGTTTACATTATAAAATTCTTGTAAGCCTATAGAATCGTTTTTTGCACCTTCCCAAATTTTGTCTTGCATCAACTCAAATAACAACAAACCTTCTCTATATTCATTTAGAATGTGCGCAAACTCTTCATTTTCGTTTTCTAAATTTTCTTCTTTATAACGAAATAAGGATTGCTCCAAAAAGGAAGCATATTGTTTTTTGACAACCACAGATGTTGACCACGTTTTCTTAACAAATCTTTGATTTTTATTGAGGAACTGTAAAAAGTCTTGATATGTGAATGTTTTATTTTTAACATACAAAAGTGGTTGATTGTTGTCAAAATTTTTCGGTAATTCCCAACTTCCATTTGGTTCGTTGTAGGTGAGATTGGATTCGAAATTCGGAAGCTTAGAGTTTGGATTTTCAATTTGGTATTCAGACATTAATTGCTCCAACATTTTTGCTTTTACAAGTTGTGAACGCGAATCTTTTCCAACTTTATTTTTCAGTTCTTGTTGCAGATCTTCAAAAGGTTGCACTGGTTTTTTAGTAATATATTTTAATATGTGCCATCCAAATTGTGTTTGGATTGGTTTTGAAATAGAATTGGAAGAGCTGAGTTCAAAAGCGGTAGTTTCAAAAATTTCAGAATTTATCTGTCCTGAGTTAAATGGTTTGAGTTCACCACCACGCATTGAGCTGCTTTTGTCGTCTGAAAATTGTTTTGCAAGTTCTCCAAAATCTTCTCCTTGAAGAATCAGACGGTGTAATTCTTGAATGCGATCTTTGGCAACGACACTGCTGTCTTTTTGTGTATTTGCTATCATAATGTGAGCCACAGTCACCTGACCTCTTGACTTTCGTTTCTCCAAAACTTTTACCACATGAAATCCAAATCTGGTTCGAAACGGTTGTGAGACAGTCCCTACTTGAGTTTCATAAGCCGCCGATTCAAAATTATAGACCATTTTAAAAGCAGAAAAATAACCTAAATCTTCTACAAAAACAGATTTGCCATTGTGGAGATCCTTTTTTACAGACTCAAAACCTTCATTGATAAAACGTTGTCTGTAATCTTCAATTTTAGAAAATGCAGCTAATGTATCTGTTTCAACCTCGTCCAACAAGACTAGCACATGTTGCGCTTTCACTTCGTTTTCTGTTCGCGCATAAGCTTCACGAACTAAATCATCCGTCACATTTTTATCAGTTAAATACGACTGAGTTAATTGATTTTTATAGGATTTGAATTCATTTAAATACGCAGGATCTTTATCGTATTTCAGTGCTTTTGCTTCGGCTAATTTTAATTTATAATTTACAAATAACTCTAAGTAAGAGTCAACTTCTTTCTGAGAGTTATCTTGAACCAAGTTCAAGTTTTTATTGTAAACCCTTAAAAATTCAGTTGCAGAAATAGGTTCTTCTGAAATCTTGAGCAGAACGTCTTTATCTGTTATTTGAGCATTTGATAAGAATAGTGAAAAGCAGGCAGTACTAAGAAATAGGAACGTTTTATTCATTTTATTAATTTTTATGAAAATCAAAAATACTAATTATAAGGGAGAATACAAACGTGTATTCTTTGTGCAAAAAAAAACTCAGAACCTATAATTATTATCTCGAATAGTTAGGAGCTTCTTTTGTAATCATAACGTTATGAGGGTGGCTTTCGCTGATTCCTGAGGAAGTGATTTTCACGAATTTACCGGTATCCTTAAGGGTTTGAATGTCTTTCGCGCCACAATAGCCCATACCTGCTCTGACCCCTCCAATAAATTGATGAATACTTTCATACAAATCTCCTTTATAAGGCACACGACCTACAATTCCTTCGGGAACTAATTTTTTGATGTCATCCTCAACATCTTGAAAATAACGATCTTTACTGCCTTCTTTCATTGCTTCAACGGACCCCATACCTCTGTATGATTTGAATTTTCGACCTTCATAAATGATGGTTTCACCTGGAGATTCTTTAGTACCCGCTAAAAGTGATCCTAACATTACACAGTCAGCACCAGCAGCAATGGCTTTTGGGATATCTCCTGTATATCGAATCCCTCCATCTGCAATGACTGGCACTCCCGATCCTTTGAGGGCAGCTGCAACTTCTAGGACAGCTGAAAATTGTGGAAACCCTACACCTGCAACAACACGTGTCGTGCATATAGATCCTGGACCAATTCCAACTTTAACAGCATCTGCACCTGCTTCTACTAAATATTTAGCAGCTTCTGCTGTGGCTATATTTCCAACCACAACATCAAGATCTGGGAATTTTGACTTAATCGACTTTAAAACATCTACAACGCCTTTGGTATGTCCGTGAGCTGTATCTATAATAACCGCATCAACGCCAGATTTAACCAAGGCGGCGGTACGTTCCACAGCATCATGAGTAACACCAATAGCTGCAGCAACTCTCAACCTACCAAAGCTGTCCTTATTAGAAATTGGCTTCTGGGTTAACTTTGTTATATCTCGGAAAGTAATGAGGCCAACTAATTTAAAGTCAGCATCTACGACAGGTAGTTTTTCAATTTTATTCTTTTGCAAAATAACCTCGGCTTGTTGTAAAGAAGTCCCTTCAGAAGTGGTAACCAATCCATCAGTAGTCATAATTTCTGTAATGGGACGGGCACTTTCTTTTTCGAACCTTAAATCCCTGTTGGTTACAATTCCTTTTAAGTAGCCGTCGTTGTCTATAATAGGAATTCCACCAATACTGTGTTCCTTCATGCTCATTTGAGCATCCTTAACCGTGGCATCTAATGGCAAAGTGACTGGATCGATAATCATTCCACTTTCGGCACGTTTTACTTTACGAACCTTGATGGCTTGTTGCTCGATTGTCATGTTTTTGTGTAACACCCCAATACCTCCTTCGCGAGCCATGGCAATGGCCATTTTACTCTCAGTTACGGTATCCATTGCAGCTGAACTGATCGGAACATTCAACGAAATATTTCTGGAAAATTTAGATATAATACTTACATCGCGTGGAAGTATTTCAGAATAGGCTGGAATTAAAAGTACGTCGTCATAAGTAAGACCTTCGCCGACAATTTTGGATAGATGTGCATTCATAGCAAATAGCTTATAATTGCATGCAAATTTAAGATTTTTTTTAGTTCAATAGGGCATAATACTCTATTATTTATCAAAAACCCTGAATTCTCATAGGATTTGACATGAAACAGTTCAAATATATCGTTGCTTTTGATTTATTAATTTTTTTTTGATGCCTAAAGACTTGAATATCAATAATTTAATATTTTTATTTTTATTTATTCTAAATAAGCTTTGTAGAACTAAAATTCATTTGTAACTTTGCGGCTGAAATTAAACCTTATTTTTAATCAGTCTAAATAAAATGAATAATTTACTAAAAATAACCTTACTAGGAATTGGCATATTAAACGCCCAAGAATCTACCAAACCAATCGATTCTATTCAAAATCTGGAACCTGTTTTCATCAACTCACAAGTGATCTTTGGAAGCAAATATGAAGCTAAAAACAGAACAGGATCCTCATTTTATCTTTCACCAGAAGAATTAGAAAAATTCTCTTACTCAGATATAAACAGAGTCCTAAAATCAGTGCCAGGTGTGAATATTTATGAAGAGGATGGTTTTGGATTGCGTCCAAACATCAGTCTACGTGGAACTTCTCCAGAGCGAAGTGCAAAAATATCCATCATGGAAGATGGAGTCTTAATTGCACCGGCACCCTACAGTGCACCAGCAGCTTATTATTTTCCTTCTGTTGCAAGAATGCAAGCTGTTGAAATTTTAAAAGGAAGCAGTCAAATACAGTATGGTCCGTTTACAACTGGAGGGGCTCTTAATTTGGTAAGCACTCAAATTCCAAACAGTTTTGGAGGGGGCATAAAATCAAGTTATGGTAGTTTTAACTCCAGTCAAACACATTTAAAAATTGGAGACTCAAAGACCTATCTAGGATATTCGTTGGAGTATCTAAATAATAATTCTGATGGCTTCAAAAATTTACCTAATGGAGACAATACAGGCTTTGACAAAAATGATGTGGTAGCCAAATTTAGAGTTCAAAATAAAGAGGATGCAAAATTCAATCAATCGCTTGAATTTAAATTTCAGTATTCAGACGAAACTTCTAATGAAACGTATCTAGGTTTAACCACTCAAGATTTTGAGACCAAACCTTTCGATCGCTATGCAGCATCCCAAAAAGATAAAATGACAAATGAACACCTTCAGTTTATGGTGACTCATAAAATTGACGTGTCTAAGTTCTTACAAATTACGAGCAACGTATATCAAAACAATTTTTCACGAAATTGGTACAAGCTAAATGATGTGGTATTTGGGGGTGATAAAGTGGAGATTTCTAAAATATTAGAGGCTCCTCAAGACTACCCTAACTACATGGATATTATTAATGGGACTTCCAATTCTGATGCTAATGCATTTGTCCTTAAAGCAAACAACAGAAGTTATGTATCTAAAGGAGTTCAAACAAAATTAGATTTCCATTGGAACAATGCAGATGTGTTTCATGATCTTGAAGTTGGATTGCGTTACCATTATGATGAAGAAGATCGTTTTCAATGGAAAGACGGCTATAGTATGACGAATGGCCAAATGAATCTAACTTCAGCAGGAGCGCCAGGAAGTGATGCTAATCGCATTAGTAAAGCGACTGCTTTTGCAGGATCCATTTTGTATAAATTAAAATTTAATAAGATCACTATAACTCCTGGAATGCGTTATGAAGACATCGTATTAGAAAGAGATAATTTCGGATCTGATGACCCTAATCGAACTGGAGCCGACCTTTCTAGCAGAGAAAATAAAGTCTCTGTTTTTATTCCTGGAATAGGGTTCAACTATAAATTTAATAATTCGACTTCGGTATTTGGTGGGGTACATAAAGGCTTTTCACCTCCCGGAAATACAGTAGGCCAAGAATCTGAAGAAAGTATCAATTACGAGTTAGGATCGAGGTTCAACGTTAAAGGATTGCGTGGAGAAGTCGTTGGATTTTATAATGATTATAGCAATTTATTGGGAAGTGACTTAGCAGCTTCTGGAGGCACAGGATCATTAGAACAATTTAATGCTGGAGAAGTTAGCGTAAAAGGAATTGAATTACTCTTAAATTATGACCTAATGCAAAAAAATACGGCTTATGCCTTACCTATTACTTTTGGATATACATTTACAGATGCAACATTTTTAAATAGCTTTGGAAGTGATGATGGATTGTGGGGTGAAGTTCAAAGTGGTGACGAGTTACCTTACATAGCCAAACATCAATTTAATACTTCTATATCTTTAGAGCATGCAAAGTTTGAGCTTAACTTGAGTGGTCGTTTGAATGGCGCCTTTAAAACTGAGGCGAGTGCAGATTCAGTAAACGCCACTAACGGCATTACGTCCAACTTTATCATTGATTTTGTTGGAAAATACCATGTCTCGAAAACACTTAGTTTATCAGCTAAAATTATCAATGTTTTAGATGAAACCTATGCCGTTGCTAAAGTACCTGCTGGATTACGTCCTGGACATCCTTTTGGAATCTATGGAGGTCTAAATTTTAGGTTCTAAACGAAAAGAATTAAAAACTTCAAAAAGCTGTCTAAAAAGTTATAAATCTGTCATTCTGAATTTATTCAGAATCTGAAACGAGCTTGTCCACCGACAAGCTGGCTCAGATTGACAAAACAAACCTTTTTAGATAACTTTTTTTAATGATAGATCGAAAATATTTTTGTGGCTTCGTTATAGGCACTTTCAAAACTAAGGGCATTCAAATTAGTGAAGGCCTTTTGTGCTGTAAAATAAGAGAGTAACTTTTCTGTTGGCATGTTACCAGTCAGGTCGTCTTTGGCCATTGGGCAGCCACCAAAACCTTGAATTGCACCATCAAACCTCAAACAACCCGCCTTGAAAGCAGCATCCACTTTGAAATGCCAATGTAAAGGATTGGTGTGTAGATGTGCTCCAAATTCGATATGTGGATACGCTGGGATTAAATTTGAAAATAAATAGGAAATACTTTCTGGAGTAGAACTGCCAATTGTATCACTTAACGACAAAATTTCGACGCCCATATTATGCAAGCGTTCCGTCCATTTGGCAACGATATCAACATTCCAAGGATCACCATAGGGATTCCCAAAAGCCATAGATATATATACAACAACACGTTTGTTGTTGATGTGTGCTATTTCTAAAATCTCTTGTAAGGTCTGGATGGATTGTGCAATTGTTTTATGCGTATTTCGCATTTGGAAATTTTCAGAGATTGAAAAAGGATAGCCTAAATAATCAATTTCTTTATGGGACGCAGCGGCCAATGCACCTCTTGAGTTCGCTACAATAGCCAGTAATTTACTGGAAGTGGTACTGAGATCTAACTGGGCTAAAACTTCTGCTGTGTCTGCCATTTGAGGAATGGCTTTAGGAGACACAAAACTCCCAAAATCAATGGTATCAAAACCTACACGCAACAATGACTGAAGATACTGAACTTTTTGAGCTGTTGGAATAAATGCCTTTATGCCTTGCATGGCATCTCGTGGGCATTCTATTATTTTTAGTTGTGGTAGCATCCAATTAAATCAGACTCTAAAATTACCATTATTTTTTGAAACTAAGCGTTGGAATGAAACTAAGTCCTAACTCTTTTAGAGTCGGGAGTTTTATGATTAAAGATAATTTGACTTAAATCCTTCACCACTCTGAAGGTACGTTCAAGACCGTATTTGGAAGCTCCATAAATTCGAGGGTGATGAATGATGGGAACTTCTTTAATTCTTGCACCACTGATATGTGCATTAAGTGCCATAAATCGATGCAGCTCGCCATGCAGTGGAATTTCTTTGGCAGTTTTGGAGGTCATTACTTTTAATGCACAGCCCGAATCTCTAATTTGGAGTTGCGTGGTTATTCTAATAATAAAATTTGCAATTTTAGAGGGCATTGTTTTAAGGGAAGGATCTTGTCTGTTTTGGCGAAAACCAATGACCATATCCCAACCTTCATTTTGGAGGAGATCTAACATTTTTGGAATATCCGATGGATCATTTTGAAGGTCGCCATCCATGGTGACAATATAATGTCCTCGAGCCCTTTGTATCCCCGCAGCAAGTGCTGAACTTTGACCTTTATGGTGCTCAAAAGCTATAAGACTCGTACAGTGATTTGCCTCTGACTTAATGACTTCACAGCTTGCATCTGATGAAAAATCGTCTATAAAAATAAGTTCATAACTATATTTATACAGATTATTTTCAATAGAAGAAATCAATAATTTAATATTGTCTTCTTCATTAAATACAGGAATGACAACGGAAACTAATGGGGGTGATTGCATTACTTAATAATATTTAATATCTAAATATATCAATAAATAAAATCACAAGATTAATATTTATAGTGAAATCAATAATTACTTAATAGTCAGGACAACCAAAACAATTATAATTGTTTAGGAAATCATAGCTTATTGAAAGCTCATATACTCCACCCGTTCGTCCAATTTCTGTGACATTGAAATCATAAGAATATCCAAAACGAAAACCCTCCCAATCCATACCAACAAATGTATTAATTGAGGTTAAGAAATGACTATTTGGATCTGTTTTGATAGGGTTTGTTGCAGCCAAAAGCCCGAATGAAAAACGATCCATTTCATATTTTGCACCTAAATCGAAACGATTATAAGCCCCTTGCATCATTCCATTGGCCAGTACAAAAAGTTTATTATCATTTTTATAATCTCCAAAAGGGATATTTAGCGACCCATGAATTGACATAAACATATCTAGTTTATCTTGACCTTCCATTTCCATAGAAATATTAGGATTGTTAAGGTGTTTAACCGTAAAACCGACCCATGAATTTTCAGAATTGAACAATACCGATGCACTAAAGTCTATAAATCGTACGGAGTCATTTAAATTTATTGGATCAATACTATTTACATTAATAATTCCACTAAAAATATTGATTTGATCTTCCAAAACGAGGTTTTGAAAACCAAAATCTTTAGCGCCATACCCAACAGAGATGCTTGGCCGTACGTTCCATTCCTCTGAGATTGGAAATTGATACGCATAATTTAGGTTTACTTGAGTAAAGTTGTATCGAGTGGTGGTTTCTTTATGATTTAAAACACTAATCCCAATCCCACTATTAACTTCCTCAAACCAGTTATCAACAAAAGCGAATTGCGTATTAATACTAAAATTAAGCCCTGGCCATTGAACCCGATGAATTATACCAGCTCGTGTAGATTGTTTCGCTCCTGTAAAACTGGAACTCAAGGTTTCTGGAACCATAAAAAATTGGGTGTGAATGGGGTCTTGAGCCATTCCCTTGATTTGACTTACCAATAAGATTAATATTATTATTCTTTTCATCTGTTATTTTATAAGAGTTATTGGTCCATTAATATCGATCACTTTCCCATTCCATGATTCGGCTTTAACCACTAAAATATAATTCCCGTTCTCTGCAGGTTTACCTTCAATTGTTCCATCCCAACCATAGATATCTCCATCACTACTTTCAGAATAAATCAGCGATCCGAATGTATCGTAGATACTCATTTGAACAAATTCCATACAATTAAACACAGGTCTTATGGTATCATTTATCGTATCTACGTTAGGGGTAAAAGCATTAGGCAAGATAATCTCGTAGCCTTTTGTAATTATAATTTCTTTTATAAATTCATAAGAACATCCGTAAGGATAGTTGACGGTTTGGGTAATGTAATAGGTGCCAGGAATGGTATATATATGTGTAGGATTTTCCTCGCTAGAAATAAATCCGTCACCAAAACTCCAATCAACACTAATGTAATCCCCGGATGCAAGGTTTGTAAATTGTATGAGATCATCAACACTAAAAATATTACAAGTGTTGTTTGTGAATGAATCATATGAAAAATCTGGATAACCTAGCTCTGCCAAATCTACTTCAAATGTTGTTTGAAACTCGCAACCTAGCGCGTCCACGACATCAATAATTACAGTACCTTCTTGAGAAGTTGTCATAGTTTCTCCATTGGTTCCAGATATTACGCCATTGGACCAAGTGATATCATATGGTGGAACCCCACCAGAAACTTGAATGGTAGTTGTTTGGAATGCAATATGATTGTCACAGTCTGCATCAAATGAAATGGTAAGTTCGGATGAAATTTCATCGGGTCGTGTTACAACAAATTCATCAATTGCCTTACATCCGTTAAAGTCCGTAATGGTTACGGCATAATTTCCGGGTGGGATATTGATTAGGTCTTCAGTATCAGTTCCATTACTCCATTCAAAAGTGTATGGTGCAGTTCCGCCCAAAACTTGTAAGTCAATTGAACCGCTATTGACAATGTCACAGTCCAAGGCATTTGTAACTACGCCAGAAGTAGTAAGCTCTGCAGGTTCGACAATTATAAATTCTCTTTCAATAACACAGTTAAAGCTTGAGTTATCAGAAATGGTAACTGAATAAATTCCAGGACCTAAATTAAATCTATCTTGACCAGCTGTCAGATCATCATCCCACAATACATTCAAAGGCGCGGTACCCCCTTGAATATTTAGCTGAATGTTTCCATCATTTTCTCCAAAACATGATATTGAATTGACAACGGGTTGTATATCAAACAATGGGGCGGCTACAATTTCTATAGTTAATTCTTCAACACAATTATTATCATCTGTTACAGTTACAGTATAAAAACTAGGAGCTAAGTTGGTTTGAGTTGTTCCATTTCCAAAATTACTCCAAGCTATATCGTAATCTAAAACTCCCCCTTGAATATCCAGTGTAATTGTCCCATCGTTAGCATTGGTACAAGTTTCGTTAGTTACGGTATAATTGACAATCAAATCATCTGGTTGTGTTAATTCAACCTCAATCGACTGCAGACAGTTGTTCTGATCAATGATTGTCAGGGTGTAAGTTCCTGCCTCCAGTGCCGAAATATCCTCGTCACCAGAAACAAAACCAGTAGGCCCAATCCAGCTAATATTATAATTTGGAACCCCTCCAGCGATAGAAACATCTATACTTCCTGTAAAATCACCATGGCATAAAATATCAATCTTGGAATCAACTGTGATTATTATGGGTTCCGGTTGAGTAATTTGGAAAACTTCTGACTCAAAACAACCGTTTGAATCTTCAACAAGTATAACATATTCGCCTGGTCCAAGATTTTCTAGATCCTCAACATTATCGAATTGCTGACCTCCATTGCCATCTGGATCGTATGTCCAATAGTAAGTATAATCTCCTGATCCACCTTGTGGGGTAATACTGATTGACCCCGTTAAATCGCCATTACACAAAATATCAACTTCAGAATCAACAATGATGACTATATCGTCTGGCTCAGTGATTTCATAGGTTTCTGTATAAGTACAACCAACGGCATCCGTTACTGTTACCTCATAGAATCCAGGACCAAGATCTTGCAAACTTGTTTCTGTTGATGTTACATTAAGTATGTATGGAGTATTGTTTAAAGTCCAATTGTAAGTATAAACATTACTATTGGCTGGTCCACCACCGCCAGTTGTTACTATGTCTATAGTACCGTCTGATGCACCAAAACAACTGATGCTAAAGCCATTAAAATCACTGATAGTTTCAGTAATATCTATAGTAGCATCTGGCTGTAAAATCGTGATCTCTACATCTACAATGGTACCATTGGCATCGGTTGCCGTAACAGTATAATCTCCAGTAGGTAATCCCGTCTTAATATAAGTCGTATTTGGAGTAGGTCCTTGTGTTTCTGTAACAGGACCTGTTAAAGCATAAGTGTAAGGCGTGGCACCACCTGTAAGCAAAACTTCTAATTCACCTGTACTATCGTCATAACAAAGCACATCTACGTGAGAAGATTCAACTTCTAATATTGTAAACAATCCTGGTTCTGTGACAATATAATTCTCTGTTATTATACAGCCATTACTGTCTGTAATCTCTACAGTGTATGTTCCAGCTACTAAACCTGTCAAGTTCTGATTCGTTTCTTGACCCGAGGGGACTACACCATTGCTGGTGCTCCATGCATAAGTGTAACTGCTGGTTCCACCGCCTACTGTAATATCAATAAATCCATCATTAGCACCAAAAGCTGATACCCCAAAGCCAGTATACTGATTGTTATTTGAAACAACACCTGAAAGGGTTAATCCGGTTGGCTCAGTGATTTCATAGGTTTCTGTATAAGTACAACCAACATTGTCGGTTACTGTAACCTTATAGACTCCAGGCCCAAGATCTTGTAAGTTAGTATCTGTTGATGGTGAACTAACCGTGAATGAATTAACTCCTAAAGTCCATTCGTAAGTGTATTGATCACTATTTGATGGACCACCACCGCCAGTTGTTACTATGTCTATAGTACCGTCTGATGCACCAAAACAACTGATGCTAAAGCCATTAAAATCACTGATAGTTTCAGTAATATCTATAGTAGCATCTGGCTGTAAAATCGTGATCTCTACATCTACAATGGTACCATTGGCATCGGTTGCCGTAACAGTATAATCTCCAGTAGGTAATCCCGTCTTAATATAAGTCGTATTTGGAGTAGGTCCTTGTGTTTCTGTAACAGGACCTGTTAAAGCATAAGTGTAAGGCGTGGCACCACCTGTAAGCAAAACTTCTAATTCACCTGTACTATCGTCATAACAAAGCACATCTACGTGAGAAGATTCAACTTCTAATATTGTAAACAATCCTGGTTCTGTGACAATATAATTCTCTGTTATTATACAGCCATTACTGTCTGTAATCTCTACAGTGTATGTTCCAGCTACTAAACCTGTCAAGTTCTGATTCGTTTCTTGACCCGAGGGGACTACACCATTGCTGGTGCTCCATGCATAAGTGTAACTGCTGGTTCCACCGCCTACTGTAATATCAATAAATCCATCATTAGCACCAAAAGCTGATACCCCAAAGCCAGTATACTGATTGTTATTTGAAACAACACCTGAAAGGGTTAATCCGGTTGGCTCAGTGATTTCATAGGTTTCTGTATAAGTACAACCAACATTGTCGGTTACTGTAACCTTATAGACTCCAGGCCCAAGATCTTGTAAGTTAGTATCTGTTGATGGTGAACTAACCGTGAATGAATTAACTCCTAAAGTCCATTCGTAAGTGTATTGATCACTATTTGATGGACCACCACC